>NFZD01007763.1_pt1 | contig 27040 bp, 30 predicted proteins | sample 1095381 | NCBI WGS metagenome assembly NFZD01 (sample SAMN03609891, study PRJNA323583) | gut metagenome | isolation source: feces | host: Rattus norvegicus | place: Denmark: Riget | collected 2013 | reverse complement strand
GGGGGCTAGGAAAAATTTAATTTTGCCTAATGTAAGCCTTTGTGCGCAAGAGAATGAGGTGTATTATAATCCAATTCATGACTAGTTCAACGGACATGCATATGTTGACCTTGGGTTGCCAAGTGGTACATTGTGGGCAACAATGAACGTTGGCGCAAACAGTCCTACTGATTACGGTCTTTACTTCGCTTGGGGTGAAACACAAGGTTATACAAGTGGAACAAGAATTGAATGTTCAAATTTTTATAAGTCCACTATTGATTTTACGAAAATTTTTGTTATATTTTAAATGTATTAATCAATATAACAATGAAACGTTTGAACAAGGAATATAAATTAGATGTATGCAACCATGTTGTAGTTAAATATGGCAGTGTAAACAAGGATAACCCACAAGTGGTTTATGTCAGTGGAAGGTGTTGGGTGTCTCCACAAATTAAAATGAATTATGATGATGTGATATATCACATTGAGAAGGAAATGAGAAAGAACATAAAACTATTCCTCATGGATGGCATAAATTTCGACAAGAAATTTATATTGGATTTTGACATCAACACAGATAATTTTGGAATAGGTGATAAGAAGTTTCTATCATTCGACTTTTATCTGAGACAGAACGAAGCCAACAAAAAGTCTCTTAAAGACCTAAAGAATATACTCAATGGTAGAATAAGTACAGTTGTTAATAATTTAGTGTATCTTTTTAAGGAAAATGATTTTACTATTGAGAAACGAAAGTAAGTCATCTTGATATTTATTATAAAATTATAGTAATATGAAAAAGATTATAAGATTGACAGAATCTGACTTACATAAAATAATAGAGAAGTCAGTTAGCAAGATATTAAGAGAAGGTGTATTGGGAAACGACTGGCGTCAAGACGAAGACGATGTATTAAACAACTACGAGCCATTTGAAGACCAGATTGATAGATATGAAGCTGAAACTGAATTCAGAAATCAACATGACTGGGGTGCTCAAGGTGAAGAGGACATTGACCCAACACATTATGACCAACATAGTGATGTGATTGGTTGGAATGATGATGAACCAGAAGGATATGAGGAAGACCCTGATTGGTATAGGGATGATGTGAATCCTATTAATGATAGTCCATCAGACGGTGACTTATATCGTGGCATGTGGTAAAAATAAAAGCGAGACTTAATCGGTCTCGCTTTTTTTTGTTATGAGTTAAGAATGTTTTTGATTCTGTTTATTTTCTCGCTAATTATAGTGTTATTTTCATTATAAATGCCAAGAAATATCTTCTTTTTAGTTAGTTGCATATCTTTTTCGTTGACGATATAGAACAATTTTATGCTATTCTCATTACATAAATTGTTTTTAGTGATATCTCTAATTATTCTAGTTTTTAATCCATTCTTCCCATCAAAATGCGGAATTTCAATGAAATGCTGTCTTCCTTGACATTCTATAGCAATATTATAATCTGGAAGATAAAAATCTAGTTTTTGTTTACCAAGCCAGTTAAATTGTTTTTGCTGTTCATAATTAATATTATTTTCATCTAATTCCTTTCTAACTAATAATTCCATTTTGCTATTGTTACATATTGGACATCCTTCGCCTTGAGTGTGTTTATCTGGTGTTTGCCAAAATTCGCCATGAATGGGGCATATTATACATACTTTGGTGCTGTTGTTAATATAATTAACTTTCGAATAATCATACCTTTGTTGGTGTATTATAGATGCCTTTTCAACCCATTCGTCTGTAGTAATGTTTTTACCAGCACATTTAGGGCATCCTTGACCACTTAGATGTTTGTTTGGTGTTTGCCAAAACTCTCCATGTTTTGGACAGATAATACACACCTTTAATTTATTTCTAGCATATTCAACTTTTGAATAATCATATTTATCATTATGAATCTTTTTGGATTCTTCTACAAAAGCATCTGTATTTTTTCTAGTTGTGTTACCACGTCTTTCATCATAACATTTTTGACAACTAGAACCAGCGTGAAGCCAGTTTGGTTTGGTGTTAAAGGTATGATTATGCTTAACACATTTAACAGTTATGTAATTTTTGTTTCCGTTATAATCAGATAGTAATTCTAATTCTGGGTGTTCTCTTGAAAGTTGAAGTTTAAATTCTTCTGTTGTTAATTTCTTAGCCATATAAAAAATGATATTTACTATTATAAAATATAACAATAAATATCATTTAGACAAGTGTTTTTGACCTAATTTTTTAAAATATCTTTAATTTTTTGTATTTTTTCTGATATTAAGTCTTTATTTTCTTCCTTTCGCTCTGTATTTTCTAGCCAAGGTATTAAACCATTTTCTCCATCCATTGATATAAAGGCGTTATTTGTGCTAGGGTCACTAACAACATCCCAACAGATTAATTCAAAGTCATCGCCTACGATGTATTGCCCTAATTTCTGTTCGACAGAACCCACACCTCTTGATGACACGCCAATCTTATATCCATTGAGCAATAGGTTAGCCATCTGGTCTCCACGAGTTGAAACAATACCATACTTTCTGAATCCGTATGATGTGTTAATCTCAAGCTTACCAACCAATGTTCTACCTTCCCAATGAAGTTCTATTATATTGATTGCAATTCTATCAAGGTCAATTGTTGACTCTGCTGGGTGATTCAATTCACCTAATGCTCTTCTTTCATCAATCTTCTGTTGGTATATTTCAACTTGTTTCTTCAATACCTCTTCAGGGTATATTCTACCGTTTGCATTTTTTATACCAAATTTCTGAAATACTGCATCAACAACAAATGGATGAGGAATGTTCCACTCACCATTCTCAATACCTTCCCTAATCATCTGGTTCTCCTTTGAATTCTTCAAATACATAAACCCATCGTGCTCGATTAGGATGCCATGACCTGTTTTACCTTCCTTTATTATTTCCAAATCAGGTCTCCTAAGACCCTCTTTCAAAAGGTATATATCTAATTCATTTTTTTTCATGTTTAACATTTTTAATATAAATATTTGGTACAATCTAAATATTTATATAATACCAATGCATATTTGCAAGTACTTAAAACTACTGAAACTTTATTATTTAATGGAATTGACGTAATTTTTTTGTATTTGTGTAATATTTATATTTAAAATAATGTGTTAAATTTATTTTCTAAATGAATAAAAATATTAGAAGCAAAGTAGTGAAAGAATCTTTATTGGATTACAATGCACTCGCTAATTCTTTAAAGGAAAATACTGAGAGCGCAGTCAAGACTCTTTTAGATGAGGCTGTGCGTGATACATATGCCAAGTTATTGTCTGAGGACGATGACAAGGACTACGAAGAAGAGGAAGTGGAAGATACTAGTTCTGATATTACAAATGATGCTGAATCAGTAGATGCTGCTACGGATGACGTAGAGGGTACTGACACTGGTATGGAAACTGACGAGCCAATTGATGATGCTTCTGTTGAGGGCGGTGATGACACTGCTATTGATGGTGCAGAGGAAGGTGGTGAGCCAAGCGATGAAGGTGACGAATGGGCAGAGTTTGACAAGTATAAAATATCAGACGATGAGTATGACTTTTCTAATGCGGAAGACGAGGAAATCGTAAAGGTTTACAAGCTAATGAAGAACGATGACCAGATATTAGTCCATAAGGACGATAGTGGTAACGTAAACATTCAAGACAACGAAACTGGAGCTGAGTACCTAATCAATCTTGGAGACAATGGTGAGGCAACTGATGTTGCTGCATCTGAGCCAAGTGATGATGTAATTACAGATGATGAAGGTGCTGATGATTTCGGTGGTGAAGATGATTTTGAAAATGAGAATAACGATATGAATGAATCAACAGAGAGAATGTTTGAATTAGTATTAGAGTACGATTCAAATGTAGGATACACTGACAATTATCAGAAAAAGGACGTAATGACAAATCCAGGCATGTCAGAGCCAGGTAAAAATGTAAACGACTGGGACGCAGGTGTTCCTCATGGAACTGAGAAACCTTGGTCAGGATACCCAGGCAAGAAAAATAAAGCAGACAAGCCATTCAATGCTGGCAAGGGTAAGCAACTTGAGGAAGAGGAAGCTGTAGATGGTGCAGTTGAAGAGTGCGGCAATGTTGAGGCTCCTGTAGAGGAAGCTACTAACGTTGGTGGATTCGTACAACAGAACAGCACATCTAAATCTCACGTTCCTAACTCAAATGGTCGTAACGCTCGTTCTATGAGTAAGGGCGGCAAGAGAGTTAAGGGTACTGTAACTCCACGTTATAGTGGTGGTGAGGAAGATACAGTTTCAGAGAGCTTTATGAAGAGAGTGAATAAAGTTCTTGCTGAGAACAAAGAGTTGAAGGCTACCTTGACTGATGTTATGACATCATTGAAAGAGGCTGCTGTAACAAATCACAACCTTGGTATGATTATCAAGTTGATTTCTGAGAACTCAACAACTCAGGATGAGAAGAAGGAGATTATCTCAAGATTCTCAAATGAGGCTAAGACTGTAGAGGCTTCTAAGAACCTTTATGAGTCAATCAGCAGAGACCTCCAGAAGTCAAAGAAAATGAACATCACTGAAGATGCTTCTCTTACAGTTGAAGGTTCAAAGAAAATCAATGAGACAAAAATCTATCAGTCACCAGACGTATTAGATTCTCTTGATTTGATGCACAGAATGATGAAATAATAAACTTTTTCAAAATTCGTGTATATTTATATAAAAAAATAATAAGTTAAATAAACTTCATTTATCTATATGAAAGAATTTTTATCAAGTGGTGTAGTTGGTAATATCGAGTACAACGCACAAAGACAGATACGTGAGGACATTCAGAACCGTTGGGACCAACTTGGATTCACAGAGGGTCTTCCAGAGGGTATTAAAGAGAATGTTGCTACATTGTATGAGAATGAGGCAAAGCACTTGATTTACGAGGCTACTGCTTCAGATAATAGCGGTTCATTCGAGACCGTTGTATTCCCTATCATCCGTAGGGTATTTAGCAAGCTTCTTGCTAATGACATCGTATCAGTTCAAGCAATGAACCTTCCAGTTGGTAAGTTGTTCTTCATTCTTCCTGTTACTTCAGAGAGAGAGTGGGAGCTTCCAGCAGACTTGACAGGTAAAACTGCTCCTGGTGACATCTATGATGGAACTACAGGTCGTCATAAGGGTCTTATGGGCTATGATAGAGTTAACCGTAACAAGGAAGGTCGTGTTGAGCCAAGATACTATCTCCCAGATGAGACAATTAATGAGCTTGACAAGAACTCATGGTACGTTCCACAGTTGAACGAGACTGTCGCAGATGCTACTGCTTATGATGAGGCTGTAGAACATGCAGCAGCAGCTGGTCTTGGAATTACTGCTCTTCGTCAAGCAGGTCCAGAGGTAACTCAGTACTTCCAGAAGAGTTTGTATGACTTGTTCTACAACGACTTCTTGTATGACAACTCAAAGGGTAAGGTAACTATCAAGGTTGGTGGTGCTGTTCCAGTATTCCTAACTCCTGGTGGTGTTCGTCCTTTCGGTGCTGCAAATCTTAACCAGTATTTCAAGAGTGGTTTCGATGGCACAGTTCGTAACGTAATCCTTGAGATTGATGGTTTCTCTAGCTTCAACGCTAGCAAGTTAACTGGTCCTGATGGAAACGAAATGGACACTGAAGGATTCCTTGCTTCATTGAAGGTTATTACTCAGACTCAGTTCAGTGCAGCTACTGCTCCTGGTTCAGATGCTGTTATGACAGCAGCTTTCCGTAAGTTCGAGTCTGTTCCATTCAGAGTTGTAACTCAGAAGTATGGTAAGGGTATCGTTGAATACGGTGCAATTTGTGATGCAGAAGGTAAGATGTACATTGAGCTTGACTTAGCTAAACCAGTTGTTCAGCAGGCAGGTACAATTGATGGTTACATCGGTGTTGATGCAGAGCAGTTGAACGCTGAAATCGTTAAGACTAGTGGCGGTACAATTGATTTCGATGCAACTAAGGAGAATATGGCTAAGTTGTTCAAGGTAGCTTGGGCACAGTACGATTCTCTTGAGCTTGAGACTGAAATCGGTGAGGTTAGCTTTAAGCTTGATTCAGTAACTGTTTCAGTTGAGGAAAGAAAGCTTCGTGCTACATGGTCTCCAGAGTTGGCACAAGACGTTTCTGCATTCCACAACATTGACGCAGAGGCTGAGTTGACAGCAATCCTTTCAGAGCAGATTGCAGCAGAAATTGACCGTGAGATTCTTCGTGACTTGCGTAAGGGAGCACCTTGGCAGACTCGTTGGGATGTTAACGGTTGGAGAAGAATGGCAGCATTCTCAACTAACTACACTCAGAAGGACTGGAACCAAGAGTTGATGACTAAGATTAACCAGATTTCTGCACAGATTCACAAGTCAACACTTCGTGGTGGTGCAAACTTCATCGTTGTTTCTTCAGAAATCAGCGCATTGTTCGATAACCTTGAGTACTACCACGTATCAGACGCAAGTGCTGAGAGCGACCAGTACAACATGGGTATTGAGAAGATTGGTTCATTAAGTGGTCGTTACACTGTATATCGTGACCCATATAGCCCACACTGGTCTATCATCATCGGTCACAAGGGTAAGAGCTTACTTGACACAGGTTACATCTATGCTCCATACGTACCAATGCAGTTGACTCCTACTATGTACAACCCATTCAACTTCGCACCAGTAAAGGGTATCATGACACGTTATGCGAAGAAGATGGTTAACAACCGCTATTACGGTCACGTGAGAGTAGATGGATTAGTTCATTGGAGTATTAATGAATTCAGATAAATCGCTGAACCTCAGCAACTTACATAAAAAATCTTGGGTGAGAAATCGCTCAAGATTTTTTATTGTTTTTGTCCAACCCTTTTTATTTTTTTCTAATATTTATTATAAACAATTGATAAAATATTTTGAAAATTAGAAAAAAATATATATCTTTGCACTATAAAAATATAAGTTATATGAATACAGAGGAATTAATTAACGATTATAAGTCTGGAATGAGTATATATGATGTTTGTGAAAAATATCATGTTGGCAAATTGAAAATTAAGAAAATACTCTCCGACAATGGGGTTGAACTGAGGAAAAAAGGTAAACAACCAATGGACAAGAGTTCATTTGTTGTTGCTGACTATCGTATAAAGAAATACAAAGAACATGATGGGTATCATTATGTTGCTGTTGACAAAAACAACGGTACTAAATATAATGACCATATGAACAATGCTGGACTACTGACAACGCATATAGAGAAAGTATACAATGTTAAAGTTCCTACTTTATATGACAGAAGAAAATATTATATGGAAACAGGTAACTATTGGTGGGAGCAATGGTTTGATATTGTGGAGGAAAAAGATGTAGAACATTCTATTAAATGCCCTTACTGCGATTGGGGTACTAATGATATTGGTAATAAAAGTGGCGCATTTACACATCACTTAACTTCAGTTCACCATATGACTGTTAAGGAACATCTTGAGAGACACCCAGAGGATTATAATTTTTTCAAAAAGCAAGCTAAAGTGATTGAAAAAGAAATAAAACTCGAAGACCCTAATAACTATGTGATATGTCCTATTTGTGGGGAAAAAATGCCTAAAATTACATATAGTCATCTTAGAAACTCACATAGTATTGGAATGGTGGAATTTAAAAAACAATATCCAGACGCAAGAGTTATGTCAAAAGATATGCTAGAGCAAGCACGGAGGGATATGAAACTTGGAAATCTCGTTGTGTCAAAAAATAGATTCATTTCTTCATATGAAAAGGAAATTAATGATTATGTTTCAGAACTTGGGGTAGAACACGATGCAAACAGACAAATTTTAATAGGTAGGGAAATTGATATATTAGTCCCAAGTGTTAAAATTGGTATTGAATTTGATGGATTAAAGTGGCATAGCGAATTTTTTGGCAAGAAAAATCATAAATATCACTTAGAAAAAACGTTACAATGCAATGAGAAAGGATATGGATTAATTCATATTTTTGAAGATGAATACATTAACCATAAAGATATTGTGTTGACGAAAATAAAACATATACTTGGTAAGGATTATAATTTACAGCGAATAGCTGGACGTAAAATACAAGTCCGTGAAATATTAAGTAATGACGCTAAAGAATTTCTAGATAAGTTTCACATTCAAGGATTTTACAAGAGTACTGTTTATATTGGTGGGTTCTACCAAGATAAACTCGTTGCAGTAATGGCACTAAAAAATGGTAATATCACAAACAATGGGTGGGAGCTTACTAGATTTGCAACTGATTATCATTACATATACCAAGGAGCTGCTAGTAAAATGTTTACTTATTTTGTAAGGAAATATGAGCCTGAAGCTGTTGTGTCGTTTGCGGACAGAAGGTGGACACCTTGGAGTGATAACAATCTATATACCAAACTTGGTTTCGCACTAGAGTCAATAACAAAACCAGATTATAGATATTATAATGAAAAAGTCGATAAATACAAACGTGTCCATAAAATGTCCATGTGTAAATCAATATTACACAAAAAGTATGATTTCCCAATGACGATGACAGAACTAGAAATGGCGAAAGAACTTGGGTATGATAGAATATGGGATTGTGGTTTATTTAAATATGTATGGAGAAAAGAAGAATGATTGATATTTATATAAAACAAATTATATTTTATATATGCAATACTTTTACATAACTCAAAATAGTACACTAAAATAAAGTTCGTCATGTGACGAACTTTATTTCTTTTAGTATATCGTTAGTATTTTTATACAATTTCTCTCCTAGAAAGTTATCATAGTCATCTTCTGTATAATATAATAATTTAATGTTATGTTCTTTGCAGAAATTATTCTTAATAATGTCATTCTCGTGTTGTTTGCTATACGCTTCAATCCCTCCTAATGCATTAATAGGCTCAAAGTGAAATCTACCTTGGCATTCGATGCCAATATTATACTCAGGTAAGTAAAAATCTAATGATAATGGTAAAGTGTTTTTTAAGCCATTAGTTTTCCAGTATGGTATGTATTTGATAGAATTGTTTTCTAACATAAGTCTAGTTTTTCTTTCTAGTTTACTTTCGTGGCACAATGGGCAACTAGCACCGTTTAAGTGCGAATGATAAGGTTGTTCAAATATTCCGTGTTTTGGGCATATTATTTTGATTTTATAGTGGCTCTCATTTGTTGCTTCTTCCATATCTACAAGACTATAATCATATTTTTCTCCGTGAATTTCTCTTGCTTTTTTAATTATTTCTTCTTTTGTTGGTTTAACTTTATTTGCACATTTAGGGCAACCTTCTCCAGCTTGTATTTTTGATGGTAATGTTTCCCATTCATAACCACAGTTTTTACATTTAAATTTTAGTGGTTTAGACATTGATTCATAGTTATTAATAATATCTATGTTTCTATCAATTAAATTAGCACCTTTTATGAAATTGTTTAATGATTTCCTTCTTTTTTCTTTTGCGCAATATGGACACCCTATTTTTTTACTGATATGTTCATAAGGTGTTTTCTCAAAAACACCGTGTTTTGGGCATATTATTTTAATCTTGGTATTTGGTAACGCATTTTCTACTAATGAATAATCATATTCATCCCCAAAAACTTCTTTGGATTCTTTTATTATCATTTCTTTTGTTCTAAAATTGTCAGAACAAAATGGACAACCTTGCTTTTGGTTTATATGCACATATGCTTTCTTTTTAAAATCACCGTGCTTTTTACACGTAATTATGACATAATCTGAAGATTTATTACACACTGTTTTTTCATATGTGAACAAATCTCCAAATATTTCTTTTGACCATTTAATAAAGTTTTCTGTGTTATATCTTTTGTTTTTTGTCATAACACGTCCTTTGTATATGTTACCTGGTAGTAGTTTTACATATTGATTTTTCAATGTATCAAACAACGTTACCCTTGTAGCATCGTTTTTATATACAGTCTTTTCAAATGTAAATCTATCACCATACATTTGTTTGCACCTTTTTTCGAATTCTTCTTGATTTAATTTCTTCATAGTTACTATTTATATATAAATATCATTACAATTAAAATATACAATAATTTTATATAAAAAACAATAGTATATGGCTCAATTTTTCTATATAAAACAAGGGTCCACCTTACCGACACTAAGGCTTGAGTTGATTGAAGATGGGAGGCATGACTTCAATAAGTTCCATGAGTGTATACAAGGTGCTGAGATAACATTTACGATGGTTAACGTGGATACCAACGTTACGAAAGTGGCAAAGAACAAAGCCTATATAAAGCTTCGTGAGAACGATGATTGTACCGAGCAGTATCTTATATGTTACGATTGGAAAAAGCACGATACAAAGGAAGCAGGAACGTTTAAGGGTACATTCGAGATTACCTTTGACGCTTCTGTGAAAAATGATTCGTATACATATCCTAGCGGTGTGTTGAATATGCCAATCCGTGAAGAATTATATATTTTAATTAGACCAACAAAATAAAAGGAGAGACTTTAATTCTCTCCTTTTTCTTTTATCATGTTGTCTAGTTTTTTCTTTTCTTCATCTGTGCATAGGTCAAAGAACTTTTGATAATTTATTTGCAAGTCATACAGTTTGTTTTTTACGTCTTTAAGCTCATCGAACATTGAGCCATAATAGGCTTTGAAATGATAATAATTTTTAGGCGTTACGCTATCAATAATTGCCATATCTCCAGATGTTCGATTGATTATATAATCACCTTTTTTGAATATAGGTTCTACCATATCAATTAATCATTAATACATTTTTTATTGCTAGTTTATTTTCAACTTCTTCTAGTGTTTCTCCAAACTTGAAGAATATTCTTCCCTCCTCTGGATATTCATCATAGTCATCCATGTTTTCCCATGCCAATGCAATAATACCATCAGTACAATCTTGGAAACCAAAACAACAATTATCTTGTATGAGGTCTAGCTTAATTTTCATCTTTACAATGTGAACCTCATAGATATATTCTTCATTCGGCATCAGCCCATTGACAAGACAACAAGGCTTCTGGTCGAAATTCTCTCCCCAGAACTCATCAATGTTATTTGTAAATATGAATTGATACCTATAATATCCATCAGTTTCCTCACCAATCAGATGGATAAATCCAAGTCTTACAACCTCTTCCTCTTCCATATTACTTATTATTTTCTGATTCTAATTTTTCAATTGCTTTTTTGAGTTTTGCTATTTTTTCAGCCCTATCGTCATAATAATCGTTTTCGTATTCTTTATCTTTTTCTAATTCTGTCGCAATTTTTTCCCTGTTTTTTTCTGCTATCTCATCTAGAACTCCTGCTTTATCTAAATTGATTATAATACTTGCTTTTCCAACGTCTGTGTTCTTTGGTGGACTAGCTGGTTCTTTTGAAATTGCATACTTGTAATTCAATGTATCTTCAGCACAGTAACATGGGTCGTTAGGATTAACTCTATCTGTCATTCTCATAAGAGTGTTAATCTTTTTCACGCCATCATTACTACCCAAAAGCTTGTTAATCTTTTCCTCTGCAATTCTAGTTTCATCGTATGGATTAACCTCAGTAATTACATCGTTGTTAATAATGTACTCAATCTTCTTACCTTTTTTGTTGGTAATAATTCTACCTTTTTCAATGGATAATTTTTCAATGTCTTTAAGTTCAATTTTAAACTCCATAACAATCTATTTTAACTTTATTATTTATCTTTTAATTCAATAAAATTACCACAAAATTTGCATTTAATAGATTCTGGATATAGGAATCCATATGTAATTTCTTTAAGCGTGAATGTAAACTCTTTTTGGCAATGAGGGCAAGTTGTTTTTACAATGCCACCCAAATATTCCATGTAACTACTTTTCATTTTCGCTAACAATTATATTGTCGATTATTTCTTGTTTGCCCCTTACCTTCTCAAGCATTTCCTTATAAAATGTATCAGAATAAACTTGATAGTAAATAGTTACATCATTTTTTTGGTTAAGCCTGTGTATTCTATCCTCTGCTTGTAAGTTATCTCCACTAACCCAACTGAAACTATTGAAGATTGCAACACGAGAAGCAACAAGAGTAAGGCCAACACCAGCGGACTGAATGTTACCTATAAACACTTTAATGTTTGGGTCATTCTGGAACTTCTCAACAGAATCATTTTTCCTCTTCATTGTAAGCTTACCATTGTGTACCACACACAGTTTTCCAAAGTGTTCCTTAATGGTGTTCAGTTCCTCATCAAATGAACAGAATATAACAACCTTATGTCCTAAATTGATACATTTTTCTGCTAGTTTAATTGTCTTTTTTGTCATTGACTTCGCTAGCCATTGACGTAGCATAATGCCCTCAGTAATTCTTTTATATTTCTCAATGTCCTCTTTGCCTTTTCCTTCTTGCGCTTGAAGATACTCATCCCAGACTCCATCATATTCTTCTCTCTCCTTATTAGTTAGTTTATAATTTAAAACTTTAACAGTCTTTTTGACTATCTTACCAAAATCACTTTTCAATCTTCTTAGGTAATATGGTTTAACAACCTCTTGTAACTCATCTAGATTTGAAGAACCGTCTGTTACCCAGATTTTCTTACAATTCTTATCAAGAATCTTATCCAACTCTTCTTTCTCTTCATCCGTTAAATCATACCAAGTATTTTTCTTTTTCTTCCTACAGAAAATCGCACTGTATGCGTCACGCTCTTTCTTATTATAGAACCAACGCCCATCACAATATCTTTCAACATAATATTTCCAATCGTTTGCTAATGGAGCATCTATAATTTTTAATATGTTGAAAAAATTAATTGGGCGATTGGTAATTGGCGTACCAGTGATTGCATATATACCTTTTGGATTACTTCTACCGAGAAGGTCAGACACAATCTTGAATATGCCACTTGTGGTATTAGAAAGTCTATGTGCCTCATCAATTATCACAAGGTCAAATTTTGACTGGTATAATTGGCTGTTATCCATAGCTTCTGTTATTACAGCTTTCTTCCTAGATACAACAGTTTTCTCTTTAACAACCTTTACTATTTTTCCGTCATCGTTTAAGTTAAGCTCTTTTTTCTTAACAACCTCAGTTGGAACTTCGTAGAAATTCTTCAATATATCATAATTGATGATGGTGAATCTGTTCTCCTTCCACTTGCTACCTTCTACAATTGTTATATCATCACTTGGCACTAATAATTCTAATTCTTTTTTCCATGTCATTTTAACAGAAGCAGGACATATTATCAATATTTTCTGATATTTGTCTTCCAATGCTGCTATGATTGCCGCCAATGTATTATGAGTAACAATATAATCATGTCCAGTCAAATAACTATGGTCATCACTATCAACAAATATACATTGTGCATTTTCTTCACCATCTTTTTCTATATTAGAAATATATTTAGAGCAATATTTTACAAATGTTGGAGAATATTTTTTAGATTTTCTAGATAAATTAAATGGGTTAATTTTTATTTGGATGCTTAGTTGATATGAAACTGGATGTTTACCGTTTTTATTAAGTCTATTCTTCCTCGTACTAAAATGTAATGTCGCTCTACCCCCCAATGAATAGACTAATTCTTTCACATCATTTGCTAATTTTTCAGATGATGTCGAAAAAGAAATTTTGTTTCTACCATAAATAGACCCATCTGAATCCATTAAACCTCTAAGTAGCTCAATCCTATTATTTATTGAATCCAATTTATATTCATTTGGTATAAATTTTTCGTTACCATTTACATCAAGGTTTAACCTTTTAATTTCTCTATTATATTCATTTAATGTACATTTTTTATTTTTAGAAACAATAGAATACCTTGGGCATGAGGCTGACCTATTTTCTGACAGTTCGTAATCATCGTTTAATAAAGAATTTATTCTTTCAATGCTTTCTTTTTCACTATCTGGTATTGAAATGTGTATCCCTCCACTACATAAATTACCGTCACCTATCATCATTCCTAATAAATATGGTTGTATAAAATGTTTTTGCTCTTTATATTCAACTGGCTCACAGATTGGAATTTTCCAATAGTTTTCATGTATATTTTTAGGGTTTTTAAATCCATATTCAAGTATTTCACCCAAAGACATCACTTTCCAAGGTTTGTTTTTTTTAGATTTGACTTTTTTAACAATCCATAAATGTTCTTTACCACATCTACAAAATGTTCCATCTGAAAACGAAACTTTATAAATGGTTTTTTTTCCTTGGGGGAAAACGCCTAGGACAGTATGCGCTTTCCCATCACTTCCAAAAACTTTATCACCAATTTTTATATCACCCATTTTAACAAAACCGTTTGGGGTAGGTATGTCAGCACTTAATGGTTCGCATTTTCCACTACCCATTTCGCTAGCTAGAATGCCTTTTTTACGGCTTGTGAGGAACTTTACAGCCTCTTCTTGATAAGGATAAAGGGTACGTCCACTTCGCTCGTTGTAGGGCTTAAAATCAATCTCTTTCAAGTTCCAATCCTCAGATAAGAAATCAGTCAATATAGCTCTTTTTGGCGCGAATACTTCAACTGCTTTTTCTTGTGACCTTCTATAGATACAATAGAAATGGTAGAATTGGCTTGTCTCTCCCATGTACCAAGTTATTTTAAACCTATCAGGAACAAATTCAGTCTCCCATTCCTCTTGACGTTTCTTTCCATACCATTCTGGGATTCTTACAATCTTGTTAATCAGCTTTGGTTCTTTATCGTGATTATACAATACATACTCAGCCTCAAAATCATTCATTGTTTTTGTCTTATAGACGAAAACAGAATTTTTGAGACGAATTATGTAAGAGTTAGTTCCACTATACTCTTTCAATAGCTTATGCGCATTGTCAATCTTTTCTAATGAAAGTGCCATTATATTATATTTTAACTAGTTAAAATATAATATAAAATTTGTAAAAATCAAGACCTATCAATTGATTTTTTCCATATATTTATATAATATATTGTAATATTATGGCAAAAATACAGTTTAATACAAAAAACATAAGACGTGTTCCGATTAACAGAAACAGCTTATTCTACGATGCAGAGTCATTTGCATTGGAGAGAGAAATAGGTAAGAACTATATCGAACAAGATATGGGTCAGACAGTTGTGTTATACCAAGTTGACGCATCCAAGACTCAAGTGGATGCTGTATATGGTGAGACAGACCCAGATGATGTTACATACAAAACACCAATTGAGATACCTTGTGTATATAAGATTGAGGAACCAGAGTTAAAATCCTATGATAAGGAGAAACAGTTGGGAATTTATATGAAGACTGGTAAACTTACCGTTGGAGTTTATCAAGAAACATTAGATGAACTTAATGTGGACATCAAGAAGGGTGACTACATTGGTGTACAGATTTCTCCAGAGCACATGGAGTTCTTTGTGGTTAATAACGATGGTAGAAATAACTATGGTAATGCACATACACTTTGGGGTACAGTTCCTCTATACAGAACTGTGCAGTGCAGCCCAGTTGATGCATCTGAGTTTAAAGCATAAAAAAAGGATAGACCTCTCTATCCTTTTTTATTTTATGATATTCTAACATATTTTGAAAGAATCGAATCAATGTCATATCCGTCAAGCTTATTGATGTATCCTCCCCAATCACCGCATTGTTCCATACCAGCCCAAGGGTGAACATGGTGCATAATGCAACCTTTCATAATTTTAAGCAGTTCAACAAGTTTATCTCCCATTGGAACTTGGTGAAGATTCTCCATAATTTCATCCATTTTTTCATCCAAAATCATATGGTTTTTATCTTTAAGATTGTGAGCAATATTATCATCTTTATTACTCATAATATTAATTCTGTTTGCAACCATATTAATAATGCTGTTGGCTTGTTGGTCTGTTTTCTTTGTAAGTCCTGCCTTATATTTCATTTGAATATAAGCTGGGTCAGTTCCATTGAATATAATATTACCAATCATATTTGGGTTTGGGTCGTTGGTTGCTTCACCACGAACACCAGCCCTAAGTTGAACTTCACTTTCTTTTGTGGTCTTATTATACCTTAAAAGTATATCTTCAGCACCTCTACCAACGACTGCAACATCAGATGATTTTGGATATGCGCCTTTTGTATCATCATTGTTAGATACCCTTTCTAATGGTAAATTATGTGCTGGTTCCATTAGTAATGATGTGGCATTCTTCGGTTCACAATAAGTATTGAACTGTGGTTGTGAAATAATAGGACCGATATAATATCTTTGTCCGTTAGATTCTGCATCGTATATTAGTAATACAGATTCACCCACTTTTGGAATACTTTGAAAAGTTTTAGGCAATAGAGGGAATGCCCAAGGAATATATTTTGTCTCATTATTCTTTGGGTAATCTTTACCTTCAATTTCTGCTCTTACTCTAAGTCCATCGTAAGGTTTATCCAATTCATGCTGTCCATCATCAATATAAGATGAATTCAAGTTTTCGATTTCCCTTACTTTTGCGATAACAACTCTAAATTCACTCATTACTTAAAACGCCTCTTTTTTTAAGTTCATCGGTAGCTTTTCTGTATAGAAAATCCAAGTCTTCCAACTCGTGTACCAATTCTATTATTTTACTTTTGCGAATGTCGTATTCGTTATCATAACTCATAACTTTTAAGTTAATTTCTGAGTTAGACATCTTTGAAAAATCTACATTTCTATCCATAACATTTCATTTAGTTAATATCACCAAATCCTTGACCTGCTGATGTGTTCATTCCTTGTACCGTAATAGGACCACCAGCGTTAGCACCAAATGCTGTAAGCATCATAGAACCTGGTTGGAATCCTACTTGTACTGAGGCATCTTTCTTAACACCTCTATATATTTCTTTAGTATTTGCAAATGTAAACGCAACTGTAAGATTTGCACTACCGTCTGGCATTGAGCTAGTAGGAATACCTAGCTTATTCAAATCTTTTGTTATATTTGCCACAGACTGAATAACGGATAATCCTGGCCTGCGTATCATTGAGCAGACCAAGAGCAATCTAGATAGCTGTGGGAAAGGAGGCCTCACATTATTAAAGAAATTACTTATCGTTTGACAAATTTGTTCTATTCCCATTGTTTAACATTTGTTAGTTGAAGGTTGTTCGCCCTCTTTATTATGACTAGCATCAATATCAGCATAATCAACTGTATCGAGTTTAGTATCTTCGTATTTGTTGCTGAAGCGGAACCAGATAAATGGACAGCTACGTATAATCTCCAAAATAGCATCAGCATAGTTCTCAAGCTGTTCTCTAAGCAAGATACTAGCAAGCATCTGTATAATTGGTTCTAGAGCCTTTAGAACAAGTTTTAGAAGCTCTTGGATTACCATATCACGTATTTCTTTGACGATTGCAACAATAATAGTCCTTAGTGCTTGTATTAAATCTTTCAATGTAAACTTCTCCCAAGTTCCACCCATTATTTTCTGGTTAACTTCTAGGAGCATCAACACTTTAGGACTTAGAATACCATTTACAATTGCAGTAGTCAACGCTTCAATTAAGTCGAATATGAAATTAAATTCCACATCGAATTTATCAGATTCTTCTACACCTTCACTTACTGTTACAGCAGCTTGTGTAATTGCTCTATGTAGAACGTCAACTTGTTCATGTAATTCAGCATTAGCATCGTATTCATTAAGAATGTCATTAACGCTATCAAATAAGCCTGTCTCGTGTGTTACATTGCCGAACCTTTCTTGTCTAGCTCTTTTCTCTTCTGCTTTTCTAAGCAACGAGTCATATTTTGTATTATCGAATGTATAATAACAGTCATTAATTTCCGAATCATCTGTTTCAAGAATATTCTTGATAATCTCTTTAATTGTTTCAGTACCTTCTTGATGTCTCATCCCAAGACCGACACTGAGACCCATATTCATATTGAGTACAGATTCCATTAATGAATGAGCCAATACTTTTGCATCGAAAAGTTTAATACTCATTACATAGTCATAGTTGAACTCGAATACAGTAAGACCTGGATAACACTCCATTAAGTCTTTGGCTAGTTCTTCAGAATTATCAACAGTTACTTCACGGCTTTTTACATTTAGTTTAACTTCTGCGTGTGGTGTGGTAAATATTATTTCATCCCCATCATCACTTTCGCTTACAGTTCCTTCAGCAAATGTAAATTTACCATTGGCATCAAAGTTTCCTTTATCATCGAATAGCATTTTTTTAAATTGCCAAGGTGCTTCTCCTTTCGACAAAATAGGAGTGTGAACGTATGGTTTGGGAAGAATAGTAAAACGCAACTTATTATTAACTAATCCAGTCAATGGAGCATCGCTTGATGCTTGGTCTAAATACTGTATATTGCAAAGACCTCTTTCTTTACCAAAATCTCTGCCTTTACCTTTATATTTTGTATTACCATTTTTTTTGTTAACACCCCATCCAAATCCAAGATTTTTACCAAGTTGGTCAGCACGTCTAGCATACCAGTTAACTGATGTCCAGTCATCTGATACTGGAATAATCGTACTGTGTACGACATTATTAGCTTCATCGGTCTTGTTGTCAATACACATAGAAACTATATGTCCGTCATCATATGTGAATGTATTTCCAAGCAAAATTGATGATGGGTTATTATCACCATACATTACTTCAAGTGGTGATAATAATGTTGCATCAGATGGAGCAACTGAAGCTGGTTGGCTGACTAGACTATGCATATTGTCTGCCAACGTATGAACATCAGATACTTTTGCAGAATTAGGGAATTTACCTTTATGGATTACAAACCATAAAAAGGCATCCATATCATCAGCCCTTGCGAATTTATATGAATCTTCAATACCTTCAAGTCCAAAATACCAGTCAGACCCAAATTCACCAAGTGGGTTTATTGACAATTTATCCATAAAGTCAATTGACTCAATATTGATGTCAATACCATATTCTTGTGACGTATTATAGTCTGTTGGTGCTTTGTGGCGTTTTCTATATTTTTCAGGAATTCTAGGGTCAATTGAACAAGAAATCATATTCTTTAGGTTGGTAAGCAAAATAGCTTTCACAGCAATCTCAAGAACTGGTATAATGTAAATCAAGAAGTTTGTAAGCCACAACTCTATTTCTTCACGTGTAACGCCCAAATGTTTTAACAACTGGATTAAGAACCCAATTGGATTGGCTGAAAACGTCAAAGCAATAGATGGGTCAACAATGATAATTCCCATGATGGTCAATACCTTGTCAACCAATGCTTTCGCTGTATCAATAGAAGCCATAGCTTCCTCTTGCATTTTCTTTACACTTGCCATTATTTCTTATTCAATTCAATTTTCTTAGTTTTCTCTTGTAGAGAGTCATCTACTATTTTCTTAATGTCATCAAAATTAAATGACATATCTTTAATTGCCTCACTTCCTTCAAGAGCACCTTGAACATCACCGTTGTGGTGATAAATGTCTGTAAGAATCTTGGCAATTTCTATCTTCTTTGAGATAGCTTTATCCTTTAACCCAAGGTAATCGTTTATAGCCTTTGCATATTTGCTTCTAGCGTCCATTGGCTCTTCTTGTAGCTGTGTTGCAACAGAGAGCTTGTTAATCTCGTTCTGAGCTTGTACAATCTGTTCGTCAGCTAAATTATATGCATTTTGTAATAAATCCCTTATATTTTGGGTATCATTTAGTTCAATTTTAAGTTTTCCCATTGTTTTTTGTTATAAATATTGCCGTTTGGATTTATTCATTAATAAGTTTCCATTTAACGTCATAATATCTTTTCTTATATACTCTAATTGCATCCCTTATCTCTTTTGCATTCAACATTGTAGTTTCTTTCAAGAATAATAGGATTGAACTCTTATTAAACTTATTACTACCCATTTGGGCAAATAGTTCATCCCAGTTTCTCATAAGGTTTACCAATGCCTTACCAACCTTAATCTCATTCTCGTTAAGTTTCATCTTCTCTTTACCTGCAAGAATCCTTTCAATGTTGTCTACGGTGTATCCTGTAAGCTCTGTCAAGAATGTCTTTCTTGGGTCAGTTTCATCATAAGAATATGAAATGCTATCAGATATATCATTTTGAACCGTTTCAAATGGATTATCGTAAGAAACATTTCTTTTCTGATTCTTTGAGAACTGATTGATTTTATAAATCAAATAGTTTTTACAAATTGTGCCGCAATAAGAATATGCTTTATAATTTGTGCTAGGGTCAAAGCATGATAACTTAGTCATAAGGAATGATATTGTATCGTCAAATGTTTCTTGGAATTCTTCATCTGGTGGATACAAATTATATCTCCTTATGATTGATTCAATCATCTTTGTAAATGCAGGCTTGAGGGTTGTGTTGAAGATTCTATTTTTTTTCTTTTCATCTTCAGTGCTAATGTAATCTACAACAGCTTGCTCTTGTTCTTCATAGAAGTAGCCCTTTCTCTCTTTAGATGGTTTTCTACCTCTTTTCTTTTTAACTTTTTCTTCTGTTACGCAAATTTCTGACATTTCAAATGATATTTATAATTAGGGATTATTCCTCAGAATAATTAATTTAATACTAAATATCTTATCAAAGGCAAATCTGCGTAATTTCAACACACTTTCTTTCACATTTTCCAATTGGAAAATCTTCGTGTTGCCGTTTTGATGTAATAAAAAATGGCATTAACCATCATAATTAATGCCATTTATTCTAAGTTTATTGTTCTTCCTCTTTTTCTGGCTCTTCCTTTTTGTATTCCTTTTTTCTGTCTTTCTTGTAATACATTTCTCTCTTTGCGAGGTCGAACCACCACTGTGTTTCTTCTTGGTCTATTGTTGACTTATATATTTCTATAAGTGAACCCTTTCTTCCAAGCTTGTGGTTATATCCCACCTTTGGAATTACATAAACAGTCTTATTTTTATTAGTTGCACGTAACAGCCATTCATACCAGAATGTAATTTTAATTGATGGCTTCAAGCCACCTACTTCTTTCCAATCAGCAATGTTGAAAATACTACCTGTCATATAGAAATCGAAATAGTTCTGTAGACAGTCATTGTCAATGAAACCAATCTCATTTGAGAATGCAGAAGCCCATGCAGCCTCGTTTCCGAATCCGATGTACTTACCGTCATTGAAATCTGTAATGTCCTCAAGATACATGAATACGCTTGTGCTTGGCATAAACTCGATATACTTCTTAGCATTATCATACCAGATTGGTGTATATGTATCATCGAACTCAAGGATTGAGAACCACTTTACATCTGGGTTGTTACTGAATGCATTAACACCACTATTAACGAGGTCTGCAAATGTAGTTCCTTCCTCTGTAGATACAACTAATGCTGCTCTATCAGACAAACCTTTAACATTGGCTGGTGTAGTTCCCTTTGGAGTTGAAAGACAGATTAGTATTCCTTCTGGAACTGACTCAATTGCTTTGTTAACAAGTTCTATATTTTCTTTACCGAATTCATGCATCGGTATTATTATCCCTAGCTCCTTCATTGTTATCATTAATTTTTTCTTTTATTTTATTAATATATTCTACTTTCATTTCGTCAAAGCTTCTTTCATCGCCATTGAATCTTTTTATTATCATTTCGTAGCCCAATGCACAAGTTTCAGCCTCTACATCAAATTTTGTGTCACCAACAATTTTATATACATCATTTATTAAACTAGCAATATCTAGTTCTTTGCAATATTTAATAAACTTTTCAAAATTAAATAAATCAAGGTCGTTTAGTTTTTCTTGGTTTCCTATAGACCCACAACATACTCTTCGTATCATTGGAAATCCCATTGTCTCGAATGAAACATCAAAGTTCTTATAAGATTCGTTTTCAGTGAATAGATACACAGCTAGCTGTTCCATACCAACAGCGCATCTTTCTCTAACTTCACCTTCTAGTCCTTCAATAAAACCTAATTTACTCCATCTTTCTAGATATTTCTCAATCATCTTTTGGCCTTTTCGGTTTTTTTGAAATCTTTGTAATTGTGAACACATATTGATTTATCGAGTTCAATTTTTCCGACAACATTTGTTTCTAAAAATTCCCTCATATTACTCTTCCTCCTTCTTAGCTTTAATCTGGATGATTAACTCTTCCATTTCCTTCTTCCTCTTTCCAAGAGTGTCATTAACATATGTAAGCAACTCACCCTTAGTCTTATCGTAAGAGTACTTTTCAAGAACCTTCTTACCTTCTTCCTCAAGAACAGCTGGAACCTTATCCATAATCCAAGAACGTACTACGCTTGCCAACTGCTTATGTAAAGTGCTATAATCATTAAACCATACACAACAGTTTGGAAGAGTACCGTCCTCACTTGCAGCCCAATCTAACTCAGTCTCTGGAACCTTACACATTGTGATTGCGCCACTCTTAATTGATTCTAGTGCTGCATAGCAGAAACTAGCATCCTCATCAACAATAATTGTTATTGCGCCCTCACGCAATGCCTTTGCAAAGTCTTCTTTAGACAAATTTCTAAGCTCTTTGAATGAAACCCACTTGAACATTGGGTACTTCCAGTAGAATGGTTTAACAATCTTCTTGATGTTAGACTGGTCTTTAGAAACTATATTTACAACCATTTTTCTTGGTTCATTTGTCTTACCGAAAAGTTTAGAGATAAATGGTGTAACCTTTCTAAGTTTTACATATGGGAAAGACTCATTAAGCTCTGCTGCTTGGTAGTCAGAATTGGTAATACCTTCCATAATGCCGAAATCGCCCCACTGTGCTACGTAAGGCATCTGCTCAACCAAGTAGTTATAGTTCTGAAGAATTGCAACTCTCTTACAAGGAAGCTGCTTTGTCTGGTTCATAACTTGTGAATAAATCTCAGGTATAAACAGCAAGTCAGATGGTGATGTTCCAACCTCTCCCTTGTTTACATTGTAGTGTGGAAGATTTGCGTATCTCTCATCTAGCCATGCGCCAACTCCTACAAACTCTTCCTCAGTATGAAGCATACTAACATTGTATCCCTCTTCCTTTAGAATCAATGCGAGGTTGTAGATATACTCTAGGCTACCACTTGGTACACCCTTTGTATCAATTACGAAAAAGAAGATTCTGTTTTCTTTCTTATCAATCTTTGAAATCTCTCTTTCAATATTCTCGATAACTTTTAAATCCTTATCACTCATTATCGCTGTCTTTTATATCTTTTATTAATTCATACGCTTGCATCGTATTATATGTTATCTGTTGTCCTAGAGACATAACCTTTGGGTCTTCAACCGCATCTAGGATGTCAATAAAGGTTTTAACAAGGTCGTAACGAATTGTGTTTTGTCCAGTATAATCATTAACCTTTACCTCTTTAACCTCTCTTGTGTTTGGCATCATCTTATCTTTATCAGAATCGTAAATGTAGTTCTCTGTAATTTCTACATCGCTTGTTCTATCATTTGGGTTGCCGAACACGAAATCAGTTATCTTGTTGATGTCGAAAATAAATGTATTATTCTTCATTACTTCAATTTGTTAAAAAATTCTTCATCAGTAATTATTTCGCTCAAATTATCATAATTCAAGAATGCCTTATCTTTACAATCCTTATTGAATGGTCTGTTAATCAATACAACCTTCTTACCTTCTGGAATCTCTTTCTCAAAGAATTCGTCTCTAGCAGTGATTACAACGTCACACTCTTCCCACACCTCTTCGATTGACTTAGGGAATATAACCTTCCTTACCCTAGTTCCAATCTTACTCAAGAAGAAGAATGTTGACTGTATTGTTATTGCTTCCTCATTCATACTATAGAAAATGATTCTGATGTCTTCATCTTCGATGTTTGAAATATCAGTAAGCCAGTTTGTAATCTTCACTGCCAATTTCTTTTCCATTGTACTGGCACAGCCAAATATCTCATAAGGATAATCTATGTATAGGAAATTATTTCTCTCATATTTGCTGTCGAATTTAGCAAATGTCTTCAAGACATCCTCTCTATCATCTATATCGTCTGGGCCAACATCAGGAGCATATTCTTTTGCGTAATATTTTACAATTTGCTTGTTGATGTTTCTGACCACATGGTTTAACTCTACACCAATTGTTATCATATAAAATATAATTTATTTTGTTATTATTTCAATGCTTTTTGCATACATTCTTTACAAACTGGTTCTTGACCACTTGCCTCTTGTATGTCTGCGTCATATACTGACATTTCCTTGCCACATACTGAGCAATATCTTTTCCTCTCAACTTCAGCCAATGAAACAGGAGCATCTTTTCTTTCCTTCTTCTCATATTTCTCAGCCATAGTCTTAGAATAATACTTAGCCTCTAGGTTAAGTGGAACTCTCATATATTCATCCCAAGTCAATGTCATAAGGTATTCATAACCTTTTTGCTCGAAACTCTTGAACTTACCGCCATTGATGAAGCTGTATGTTACCAAGTCATCCTCATTAGTTGCCTTGTATGTTACGAAAGAGAAATTCTTAATTGATGAAGCGATTTCATTTCTCTTAATCTCATATTCACTTTTCACATCAAGCAACTTAGAAATCTCATTGATGAATGGCTTTGATGTTCCGTCATATGGGTCTGGTTCTGTATTAAAGTGTAGTGTTGTTTCAATTAGACCAGTTTCATCGTTAATATTGACATCTACCTTTGTTGCAAATTTCTCAACCTTGAATCTAACAAGAGAATCGTAATCTATTTCAAATCTGTACTTTTCAACTCCATAGTTTCCAACTTGTTTCAAACTATCTAATACTGATTGACATATATTTTCATTGTCTTGTGTAAATCTATATCTTTTTCTGTCTACAGGCCTTTCTTCTTTTTCTTCCTTTACCGCAACACCGTTTCCTAGGTATTTGTAATTTTCAGATTCATTTGCAACCTTATATGTTCTGTATCTTAGTTCCTCTACTTCTTGAGTAACCTCACCTTTCAACAAATGTTTTGCAACTCTCTGGTCTGATACCTCTTGCTGTATTGTAACTCCATTATCATCTACTGACTTATTACCCATAATTTCTGTGTCAGCAGCTTTCATACCGAATGGGAGTCCATACCAAAGATTTAAAAAATACTTTTTAATTTTACTCATAATTTTCCATTTCTGCTTTTACTTTATTTATTAGTGCTTCTTTTATCTTCAATCTATATGAAATAAACAACTGCCTATCGTTAATCATTCCTCTAACTTCATCTGGTAGGTTTTCAAACATATTGTCTCCAGTTGTCAAGGAATAATTGTCAGTCATTTTAGAATAATCTGCACAAAGTTCTCCAACGATGGAATAGAGGGTGTGCAATTCCTCTAATGATAAATTTTCCAGTTTCTTTTTCATACGCAAAAATCATGCCAAATTTATTTCTTTAGTATATCAATTGGAAATTTTCGTCCAAATTTTTCTTTGATAATCTCTCTATTCTTATACCAAGTATCCTTTAGTTTACCAATTGAATTGTGTGCAATTCTGATGTTTGTGGTGACACCAATCTTGCATTTCTTTTTCAACAGATTTGATAAACAGAAATAAATGTCATAAAAGTCAAAAAATTCTATTTCTCTACTAAAGTTTTCTGATATTCTCTTTTTATGTATTGCAATAAATAAACCATCAATTACTGCAACTTCTTGTAAATCCTTATCAAGAAGAGGGGAGAAAGCAGTAAGCCATGATTTACCTTCCCATCTGTGTAGAACTTGACCGAATTTCTTCTCATAGTTCCACCAAGCACCATTTTCATCAAATTGTGCAGACCCAGCAACTCCGATGATACCGTATTTCTCATTCTCGTTGAAAAGTCGTAAAATTTCTTTACCCCAACCTTTTCTAAGAAATTCAATGTCATCATGTATATATACAATAATATTTGTTTCGATTTCCTCGTTTACTGTCATATCGGCATATATTTTAGAAAGAGATATACCATCTGGGTTATGAACGCAAATAACGTTCAAATCGCAGCCACAAGTTTCCTTTATGTGGTCAATGAAACCCTTATTTTCTTCACCCTTCTTTTTGGAGCAAAAAATGACTGTTATTTTATCTTCCATACTTTTTTATAAAAAATAAAAAAAAGTGCCTAAGAATCAAGTCTTAGACACCCTTTTTTAAAATTTATTTATTAACAGCAGAAACAGCATTTTGTGAATTGATTATAACGTTTGCATAATCTCTGAATCCATTGAGGTCTTTAACACCTAAATAAGACATTGCAGAACGAAGATAATCCATGAAGTTTGTTGACCAACCATGCATTGTGTATAACACTGGTAATGTTTTCTTTATCCCCTCGCTAGTCTTAGTTTTTGCACCATTAAGCGCAATCTGTCCTTCCCTTGATGCCATACCATAGAAAGTAGCCTTAATGTCACCTAGATATATTTCCTTGCCATTATATTTGGCTCTCCATCCAGTATTTTCAAGTCTAAAATCAGTTAAGTCCTCTAGTTTTATATTTAATGGTAATTTAAACCACTCATCACTATTTGCAGTCTTAGGTGCTGCGGACTCAAGCATCTTGGCAAACACACTACCAATCATAACATAATCTGCTCCAAGTGCCAAAGCTTTAATAATGTCACGATAGTTTCTTATACCACCATCAGCAATGATTTTAGGCAGTTTTTTAAATTCTCCGTTAAACCATTTATTTTCTAATGATTTTTTAACTTCAACTGTTTCATCAATAAGAGTTGCCATTGGCATGTGGATACCAGTGTTAGACGATGAAAGACACCCACAATTATGAACAACAAATCCGTTGGCTGTATATGAATGACTATTTTCTATCGTTAAATCATAAACAACGCATTCATCATAAATTTCTTCATATTCTGTTATTTCTATAAATTCATATTTTTCCATTCTTCTATTTTTTTTAAAAAATCAATATTTTTAACAGATTTTTCGTTACATCTAATTAAAATATAACCATTATCGTGTGCAATCTTATTTTTTTCTAAATCATTCTTTTTTGAAAGTTCATTATTGTGATAATATTTCCCATCATATTCAAGTAATATTTTATTAAAAAGTAAACAATCGAATATTTTTCCTCCCACCAA
>NFZD01004539.1_pt1 | contig 27176 bp, 31 predicted proteins | sample 1095381 | NCBI WGS metagenome assembly NFZD01 (sample SAMN03609891, study PRJNA323583) | gut metagenome | isolation source: feces | host: Rattus norvegicus | place: Denmark: Riget | collected 2013 | reverse complement strand
TGATACATTGAATAACTATTTTAAAAAGTATGGTATAGAATATAAAGGAAATCCAAATCGAGAGGGAATTCCACATTATGAATCTAGAATTCCTTTAGATGATATACTTAGTAATAAGATTCCATACCGTGCTTTTGCTTTAAGAAAGAGGCTTTTTGAAGATGGGTTAAAAGAAAAAAAATGTGAGTGTTGTGGAATTACTGATTGGAATGGAAAAGAAATTTGTTTTGAATTACACCATATTGATGGTGATGAATTAAATAATAATTTAGATAATTTACAGATACTTTGCCCAAATTGTCATTCGCAAACAGATAATTATCGTAATAGAAATAGTAAAAAAGAAAATTCAAAATTAAAATTTACAAAATTTAATGAAGAAATTGTTAATGAAATAAAAAAAATAGCATCTTCTAAAGATAAAACAACTAAAAAAGTAAAAGCTAAAAAAACTGTTGTTAAAAAAGAAAAAACAAAAAGGTATTGTGAGTGTTGCGGTGCTGAATTGGATAGACAATTAAAATATTGTAGTGTAGAGTGCGCACACAATGCAGTTTCTAAACGACCAGCAGTTTTAGAATTGATTGATGTTTTAGAAAAATATAATCATAATATAACCGCTGTTGGAAAACATTATGGTGTTAGTGATAATGCAATTAGAAAATGGATGACGGTTTATAAGCTTTGAATAAAAGTTACCTTCGTGGCGCAATGGTTGAGACGCACCACATTAAGGATGTGGAAACCGAAAGGTTTGTGTGGGTTCGATTCCCACCGAGGGTATTCATTTTATTTAGATAATGTGTTGGGTTTTAAATCACGTTTACCTACCAAAGTGGTCAAACGGATTAGTGGGTATTGTGCGCCTTAGTCGGAACTGCAAATGCCCACGTTAGATGGCTCTATGGTGAAATTGGCAGTACACGACAGATTTAAGCTCTGTTGCTCAGAATGGGCGTGTGGGTTCGACTCCCACTAGAGCTACAAATATTATTTATACTTTTATTGGGGGTTGGCCGAGCGGTTTAAGGCGCAGGATTTTGGTCCCTGTATGTGCTAATACCACATCGTGAGTTCGAATCTCACACCCCTAACAAAAATTTTTAGTCTAATCGAACTTTTTATCTTTAACGAATTTTTATGATAAAATACGATTAGACTATGGATAGAAAATTAGTTGAAAATCACAAGCTTGCTATTGCAATAAAATCAATATTGAAGAGTGTGATGAAAAATTAGCTTCTCATGATAAATACGTAAAATCTGTTTGTGAATTAGCTAAAAGATGCACTAATATTAATCAAATATTGCATATAGAGTGTGCAGAGGAGAATTAAAAACACATCATAAAAAAGTGTTCAAATATGTCTAAAGGTAAGAAATATAAAACTCCAAAAAGGTTTTGGAACAAGATGCCTCATAAGAAATCTTGGAAAGCTCATGTAATGAGCAGTAACCATAAGAAGTTCAAGTGGTTCTTCCGAAAGAAGAAATGGTTCACTGACGAGTTTTTAAAGCGTATGGCTATGAGATTTCCTATGTCGCATGAGATATGGGGTTGGGATTGAAATTAAAATAAATTCTATATGTTGACCTTGAAAATAGGTCTTTTTGAATGCAGTTGCTTGTGAAAGTGGCTGCATTTTTCTTTTTGAAAATATGTTTATATTTATTTTAAAATTGAAAATTATGAACATATTTAGAAGTGATAAAATTGAAATTGAGTATGATTCTCGTGAGAGAGAGTTTACCGTAACGATGTATGACAAGTATGGACACTATATAGATTCAACCAAGATTGATATGGATGATATGAAAGCATTATATGAATCATTAAATAAAATTAAAAACTTGTTTTAATTTGGAAATTCAAATTATTTTATATATATTTTGCATAAAATAGATTATATTATGGCAAATATTTTTTTGAAAAAGACTATGGCATCAATGCTTAATATGCCTAGTGACCAAGTTGATGCTATACTGAATGCAGCAGAGGCGTTTAAAAATAATGAAATAGATAGGGATTTAGCTGTTAAGCTATTCGATAAGTTTTCTAAAAAAACTCCCAAAGAGATAAATAAAATGTTGAAATTTGTTGACGATAATTTCTAATGACAGCAACACAAGTATTCCTACTGTTTTTGAAGAAAAATTGTATTCTTCAAGAATACCTATTTTTCCGAAATATCATTATGAATGATAATGGAAATAAATATTTCAGAAAAAGGCGGTTATATAAAAACACATTCGTTGAAGACTATCTTTCTAGGAATAATCGTACACTCAGTAACTTTATGACTAGAATGTTTATTCTTGCACCAAATCTAATTAATAAGATGCATGAAAATCCTAGGTATGATATGTTAAAAAAGGAGTGGTGTGAAAAAAATCGGATTTTATTTGGATTTGTGCCACCAAAAAGAAATTGGAAAGAATGGAAAGCAAGCGGATTGTACTTAGTATACTATAGGAAGTTATGGAATAAGTTTTTGAGAGAATGTGTTGATGATACCGAGAAAAAAATTAGCAGTCCGTTTAAGAAAAATGAAACTTATAATTTTAGATTAAAATCCAATGGGAAAAATTATAATATATAATTCTAAAACAGATGACTTTACTAGCCAAAATAATAATTTTTATTGTGGTAGGCATAGAAACAAAGATACAAAGCGAAACGACAATCCGTTAGGCAATCCGTTTACTCATAATGGAGTACACACTAGCATTGCTAACCTTTCGTTTAAGACAAGGGAAGAGGCAATAGAGGCATTTGGTAGATATTTTGATGTGTCCTATGGTGTGGATGAAGAACTAACTGCGGCATTTGATAAAATATATGAGCATTATAAAAATGGTGAGGATATATACCTACAATGTTTTTGTAAACCATTACCTTGTCATTGTGATATAATTGCCGATAGGCTACAGAGGAAACTTATTAAAGAAAAGTTAGAAGAAAGAAAAAAGTTAAAAGATAATAAAAGTTGAGCTGTATATTTGGTCAGTTCAACTTTTTTTTGTACCTTTGCGCTAGAATTTAAAAAACATTGTTATATTATGATTTCGAGACAGAAAACCCTTAAATTGATTAAGGAAAAAGTTGATGCACGAACAAGCGGCAAAATTAAGCTGAAGAAGCAGTTTTGGTGTGAGTTTGTTGAGGGTACGTTCCGTCATAAGGAACGCAAGAGAATTGTGTCCATGTATAAGAATGGTAATTCTGTATTTTGGATAGACGATGGCTACAGTGTCCGTAATATTAATATGCTTGATACGAAAGACTTGCATAAGATTATGTGGCAGTTGACAACCGATAAGGAGAAGCGAGAGATTGCACTTGAGCATCTTCTTTCATCTAAAACTTATTTGGAGGAATAATTTATGGCAAGCGGTTATACATCAATGTCCTCTATGGAGAGAGAGACTTGTAAAATTACTGTTAACGGTAAGTCTTATACTATGGCTGAGTATAAGAAGATGCTGAAGGAGAAGAAAGAAGCTGAAGGTAAGAAGACCAAGAAGCGTAAGAAGACCGTTAAAGAGATTAGTGCCGTTGCAATGGAGGTTGAGAAAATGCTGAAGCCTATCACAACACTCAAGTCTCTATCAGCATACTATGACCATGCTTATCGCCAGTGGGGTACAATTGCCAACGAGATTCTTGAGCACAACAAGATTCGCCCTCATTTCGTGCGTTACCGTGTGAATGTCAGTGAGCTTTCTAGCCTCGTTGAAGAGGTACAGAAGATGGCTAAAAGAAACGAAAAAGCTGCATACCAGTATGTCGAGAAAATTGCATGGAAGTTGGAGGACATTAAGGAACACATCACAAATTTGATGAATGGTGCTGTCGAAAGCGGACTCATGGAGCTTTATAAGAATGAGGAATGCATCAATGGCAAGGGTAGGAGGCTTGGATTACAGACATTGGCTAGAAAGACATTCAAGGCAATCAGTCAGCTTGAGGATGCTATTGGTACATTGAAGAAAATTGCAGATGAGGGTACTGACCCATTCTCTGTAGGAGACCATATGAGTGCTCGAACAAGAGCAAGATGTTGGGCATAAAAATAAGGGAACTATTTCGGTAGTTCCCTTTTATTGTATTGGGTGGTTAAGCTCACATAAAATATCCCCATATTCTTTTAATCTGAAATTAAAATCCTCAATAAGCGTTTTCATTGTTTCTTGGTCGTATACCCTTCCATATCTATCTGGTTTATCAAAATTCATCTTCATTGGTACAATTTTAGCATTAAAATAAAATGGATTGTCTTTGAGTGATGAGATAATCTTTTCCTTTTCCTCACAGACCGCTTTAAAAGCCTCTGTATCGCTTTCGGACAGTTCAAACCATTCCCCTATAAGGTTTGACGATTTAAAGTGATTGTGGAGCATTTTTTCAAGTTTGAACGGATGCTCTGTCTCATAACTTTCCTTAATAAAGAGTTCTGAAGAGTTCCCAGTCTGTAGCTGTTTCAACCTCTTATTAACATCTTTTGCCTTGGTAGAACCTATCTTGTATCTACCTTCCTTGCCGATTTCTCCAATTAAATAAACGTATCCCATAATATCTTTTTATATAAAAATAAAGATATTTTCTGAAAAATCAAATTAATTAATATAAACCCTACAAAACAGCTTCAGATTGGGGCTATTTTTTTATATCCTTAACTATTTATTATTAAATTAAAACCAAGTAAATCTATATTTACTTTTATAAATAATACTAAATAGTAACATAATAAAATGAGTAAAGACAGAAAGAAACTGTTACACATTCACAGCAGTGTGAATGACAAGCAACCAACACCAGCAACCCTTGAGCTTGGTGAATTGGGTGTGAACAACGCAAAAGGTAATGCGTTTATTTCCACAAAGAACAGTGATGGTGAAGTTGTTAGATTTTCTGAGGACGAGACCGTTATTGGATGGATGGAACAGAAAGAGGTATTCCCATATGAGGGATACATGAGAGGTGCTGATAACTCACAAGTTGATGGAGTTACAGAACAAGACCTTTTGGATAATAAGTCAAACCTTATTATCAAGCTTAATCAGGTAGTTCCAGAGAATACTGATTACAGCCCATATGATGAGAAGGTAAATGGAGCAAAGGATATTTACGGAAACTTAATCAACCCAATTTCAAGTGGTAGTTATAAGGACGGTGCTGGTCTTGCTATTGACATGTCAAAGTATGCAATGATTGGCGCAAACCCATCATTCAGTTCTATTACAACTACTTGTCACGCAACTCTTAACGGTATAACAGAGATTAAGGGTAAGGGTGATGGATGCGGTAGCAAGTTTACTGTAGAAGTTGCAAACGCTTGTATTGACGCAAGTGACACATTGAATGAGTATGGTGTTAACCATTCTAATTTTGGTACAAGTTGTGACGGTACTAAGATTTCAAATGACACTACTTTAAAGGGTAAGAAAATCTTAATTGATTCTCCAAGCGGCAACTTAACCGTAGATATTCAAGCTTGTAATCATATAAGTGGTAGAACAAACGACTTTGTTATTAGAGAATGTCAAGACAATGGCGGTAAGGTAGAAATTGATACAACCGACATTGACGTTTCAGCAACCACAACTGATGTTAAGTCTTGTGATAGAATTAGCGCAATAACAAATGATTTCCAAGTTAAGGAATGTGCTGCTAATGGTAAGGCTGGTATTTCATCTACCACAATAAACAATTCTGCAAGCACAATTGATGAAAAGGCTTGCACACGTATTAGTGAGTCTACAAACCAGTTCAATATAACTGAATGTACTGATGGTCAAGGTACTACTACTATTAAGTCTTGTAAGAAGTTCAATGTTAAATCAAATGACATTCTTCTAGAGCAGTGCGGAAATAGTGGTAAAACACACATTCACTCTTGTGCAGGAATTACACTTGAGTCAAAGAACATTACATTGACTGATGGAAATTGCGGTAGCGGCCAGACAACAATCGAGGTAAATGACCTTTGTCTTGTTGGTGAAAGAAAGATTAATGTATATGGTGACGAGACTAACGTAGGTCTTGATTGTGATGATTCTAAGATTGCAACAAATGCTAGAGTATTCGGTAAGGGTACATTAATTACAACAAAGGCAACTCCTACTACACATGCAGGTGAAAACAATGTTGAAACAGTAGCTGCTCAAGATATTAAAGAAAACGCAGATAGAGACATAAACGAAACTGCTGGAAGAAATATCAATGAGACAGCACCAGTAATTAACGAAACTGCAACCACAAGTATTAATGAGAAAGCACCTACTATTACAGAGTCTGGTTCAACAATTAGCGGATATGCAACAACACAGATTGTAGAGAAAGCACCTCAGATTATAGAGTCTGCTTCTACATCAATTAGCAACACTGCACCAACTCTTAACTATAGTGGTAATATTACTAATATCAGTGGCAACACTCTCGTTAATATCAATGCAAATGGTAATGGCGGTGACGTAGCAGTTCATGCAAAAGATGATATAACAGTACATGCTGATGACCTTCTTTGCGAAAGCGGTAAGACTGTAACAATATTTGCAGGTGAAGATGGTAAGCTTACAATTGGTGGTAATTCTTGTGATGGTAATAATAGAGGTACTTATCCTATTACATATGTAAGAAGACCTAAGACAGGAACTTGTGATATTCATGCAACAACAGTTGATGATGCTCTTGATGAGGTATATGATAGAAGCAGAATTTCTTTGACTTCTACAGCACATACAGATAGCTCAACAGGTAGCAATTATAGCTACACTGAGTACACACTTCACCAAGATACAGGCACTTGTGATGTTGCTATACCATTTACTGTTAAAGAAACAATCGTAGCTATGTCAGCAGAAACATACCCTGCAACAAGCGAATTGTTGAAGAAATATACATTATGGCAGTATATTGGTAATGAAAGAAAAGAAATTGGTGAAATTAACATACCAAAAGACCACATCTTAAAGGATGTTTCTATAGTTAATGGTCATCTTAATGGTAGCACATTCACCCCATGTCCAGATGGTGACACAACATGTAGTTGGTACATTAAATTAGTATGGAATGTGTTTGACCCATCTACTGGTCACGCAGATGATAAGATTACATATCTTCCAGCTGATGACTTTGTTCAAGACTATGAATTCCACGATAGCCCAGCTATTGATTTCACACAGTGGTATGATGGTAAGAAGAACCATGTATCAGCAAATACTACAGTAGTTATCAAAAATGCTGATGGAACAGGTACTAAGACATTCTCAAAATCTAACGGTACTCATACATTATCAGCATACACATTGAACTCAGTAAGTGGTGATGTTAAGACAGCTAAAGCAGCAACAAACTGGACATATGACCCATTTGATAAGAAGGTTACAATTACTGCTGCAACTGACGCAAGCCATATTAACAGAAAGACTGTAAGTTGGACATATGGTGATGTTAAGAGTGCTGCTGGCGCATCTTATGACCCAGGTGATGGAACAGTAAATACATTTGGTAATACTCGTACTATGTCATTTGTTATCCCACAAAGTGTTGATAACATTAACAGAGGTACATTGAAGGTCACTCATAATGGATTTACTAATACGTATGACCCAGCAAGTGCTAGTACTTGGACATTACCACACAGTTCATTGACAATTAATTACGGTGTTACTTGTAGTAGTTCTGAAGCTGTTAATAAAACATATGATACATCAGCAGCTAAGACAATTGTAATTCCAAAAACAATCAGTGATATTACTGGTGGTGCTGTTAAACTTAATGAATGTAGTGGTAATTGTATTACTGTAACTGGTGACATCTGCGCAAGTGGTGTTATTAAGGCAACAGCATTGTATTCAACATCAGATAAGAATTTGAAAGAGAATATCAAGGCTATCCCATATGAAGATTATCATAAAGTTTCTAATATCAATTTGAAATCATTCAATTTCAAGGATGACGAGACTAAGAAAACTACATATGGTGTCATTGCGCAAGATTTGCAAGCTGTAGGACTTGATAATATTATACATAAGGATGAGAACAATAATTTAAGTGTTGATTATACTTCATTACTTATATTAAAGATTGCAGACTTAGAGAATACTATTAAGAACTTGTCAGAGGAAATCAAGAACCTTAAAGGGGAAAATAAAAAATAAATAAAGAAAATAATTGGGGTAATGCTTACATCCAAGTATTACCCCTTATTTAAATAGAATATAAACAAATATGGCAAATTGCTGTGAATATAGCTTATGTGAGGGGTTGGCAACAATTGGCTTCATGAGAAGTTTGATACCAAACGAAATGAACTCTTGCATTGAAGTAAGTGCAGGAACGATAGTTTCCACTTGCTGCGGTAATGTGTCTGAATCAGATTATGTTCCAAAATACTCAGAGTTAACAGGAGGAACTTTTGCACAAGTAAGAAGTACTAATGATGATAATCCAAATTTAGATAAAAATGGATTTACATACGTAGCACCTACAGTTATTAATGGATGTTGTACTGGCGAAGCCCAAGAAAATGAGGCGTTGATGAAGTCTCAAGTAGGGTTTGAATACACAGTTCCTGCAGGAAATATGTGTGTTGTCACTAGTCAACCATTAGATTATTGCAATCCGACATTTACTGTAACAGAAATACAGAGTTATACTATGCATAGGTTTATTTGCAATGGAACAGACGGAGGCGTGATTGAGGCAACACAGCCAATAGTTAAAACGGTAGAGGTAGAACATCAAGGCACACTTACAAAAAAATATAATTATGACGGAAATCAAAGTTGGACAGTTACTTATGATGATTATAGAGTTACTGGAGAAACAATAGTAAATGATAATAGTAGTTGTGTTTCTAGTATATCTTCAGAAACTACGGTCACTTTTAGTGGTTATGGTTTTTCATTTACATTTGACTGCCCAAATAGTGTGCCTTGTGATGGAGGTAATTATACAATAACCGTCAACGGTACTAAGTGCGAGAATGATTTAAGTTTAGAAATAATATGTACAAACATAGAAGGATATTCTACACCTATTGAATGGCATCATGGTGATGAAAATGTCACAATATCAATCCCTCATAATAATGAAGGAAAAACTGGGGGGGCTATTAAAGTAATACCAACAGTAAGTGGAGAAACCAATGTGTCTTGGGAAGTTGAATGTCCGTTCACTAGAAGTCTATGTGAGTGGTCTCCATCTTACGTAACTTCTGATGATTGTAGTATCTATAATACATTTGATTGGGTATGGGATGGGCCTAATACAACTGAGCATTCATGTAGTTAATAATTGAATAATTAAAAAATAATATAATATGGCAGTTAATAGATATGTTGCATATTGCGGTGGAAAATGGGAAGATTGTGAGTGGAAACCGCCACATAAAGATAATGTAAGCAATATTGTTAATGCATCCAATTTATCAACAACAACAGAGAAAAATAAAACTGATGCAGACGCATTTATATTTGAAAAAGATGAAGATAGTGGTAATGTTCAGCTTCATGTATTCAAAACTTGTTGCTCACCTAAAATGACTTGTACCTATAGTGGTGCTGGTAAAATTATCAATGATAACACTAATATTTGGCAAAAAATAATAGATAAAGGCACGAGTAGCGAAATTCGTGTAATGGCAGACTATGACAAGTTTTCTGATGCTAGTATTAGAATAGGTTCATACGGAAGAAGTGAAGAATATGAAGGCTTTGCAAGCCCATCAACAGTAGAATATTCATTCATAAATGCAAATGCAGCAGGAAACGATATTCCAGAAGCTACAAACCCAAGCATGTTTGAAGATGTCAGTGCATTGACCACATGTAACATTCCATGCCAAATGAGGTTTATATCTGACAGAACATTCTATAATTGTAAAAGTTTAACTAGTTATTCTTCACCAGATTGGATTGACACAATAGGTGTAAGTGCTTTTGAAAAATGCACGGCAATGACAAATTTAGTTGTTGGTAAAAATGCGGTATTGTCTACAAGGTCATTTGCTGAATGTACAGGTGCTACTACTATAGAATGGAGTAATACAAAGGAAAGTGAGAGTAAATGTAGAATGGCCGAAATAGCTGATGGTGCTTTCCAAGGATGTACTAATTTAAGATATACCAAATTTTCAGATGACTCTAGCGCACAAGATGCTATCATTATTCCACGTGGAATAACTGAAATTGGTAATTATGCATTTGAAGGGTGTACAAGCATTAAGAATCTTAAAATGTATAATGTAACAAAAATTGGTAACTATGCTTTCCAAGGATGTGTTGATTTACATGGAATAACTGGTATGTCAAACGTTACTTATGTTGGAGATAGTGCATTTAATTTATCTGGAAGCACTTGGACAGCCAATACAATGGGTGATTTGAGCCAAATAACAACTATTGGAGAAGGTGCTTTTAGTTATGTTAAATTTAATGGAAGTATAAGTTTAAACACTGATAGTTATTTAAGTGTCGGAGATAGTGCATTTTATCATGCAGAGGTAGATGGTAGTGTTACAATACCATCAAATTTAAGTACCATACCATATCAGTGTTTTTATGGTTTAAGCACAACTGGTGAAGTATACATATATTCAGATAATGTAGGAGAAAAAGCATTCTCTGATGCAGTTTTTGGTGGTAATGTTGTTTTTAGTTGTGGCACAATAGGATACCAATCTTTCAATGCAGCATCATTTTATAACAAAGATTTAAATTTAACATATGTTTATGAAATTGCTTGTCAAGCATTTCGCGGTTCAAATGTAGAAAGCGTTACTTTTAGTGGTGATACAACCATATATAGTAATGCATTCGAAGGCACTAATTTACAAAACATATATATTGAAGGTACAGGAGTAACAGTATCTAGAAACAGTGATTCATTTCAAAGTAGCGGTCCAGTAGTACACCTAAACGGATATACTAAAGGTTCAACTGCTCCAGCAGATTTTCCTGATTGGGTAAAATACTATGAAGGAAATGATTGGCAAGCATTCCAAATTGTAGATAGTACTGGTGCTGAATTATATGCCGCAGGCAGAAGTTAATAATAAAATAATATTTAATAAAAACATATATAAATTATGGCAGGTTGGATAATGACAGAAAATCCTGAATATGCAGGTGTACATAACAACAGTGGAGAATTTACATATGGCCAAACACTATGTCCAGGAACACCTAGTGATTGTAGCCCTGATATTGAATATTCTGTTACAGCAAATATTGAGGAAGGTAACAACTTTGACTCTTTTACTGGTACTTGCAGTAATATATCAAAAGCAATATCTGCAAAAGGATGTAACAAAGAATCACTTGTAATGTGGTTTAATCAAGATTCTAATAAAAGCTATGACAGTGTGTTAGATGACAACAGTATCTTCGACATTAAAAATGTTGATGAATGTGAGCATATCATAATATCTGATGGCGGTATTAGAGAAGGTGGACAGAATTTTGAAGACGCATCATATAAAGATAGTGGTTTCCCATCAATAGCAACAGACCCATGTAGTAGTACTTCAGGTGGTAAATATGCCGCTGGAACAACATATTCAGGGCATAAAATAAAGTATCACGTAACTTCTGATACAATACCAGCTAATTTTTATCAGAATCATAATGAATTAGTTGAATTATATTTTCCACATCTTTATGATTCTGATACTAGTGGGAAAAATACTAGATATATTAAACAAGCAGCGTTTAAAGATTGCCACATGTTATCAGCAATAACTTTTAGCCAAGTGGAAGAAATTGATAGTGAGGCGTTTGCTAATTGTCATGCACTTGGTAAAATTGACTGGGGTCATGTTAATTGTTGTGGCTCACATTTGAAAACCATTGGTGATTATGCGTTTAGGAATATCATATGTTATATAGATTTATGCTTAGATAAATTAGAAAATATTGAGACAATTGGCGTTGGTGCATTTAGTAATGAAAACCAAGAATGCATTCGTAAAAAATTAACTCTTCCAACGTCAAAAAAATATACAGAAGTTTCTACGTATTGTTTTATGAACTCACATGTTATGTTTTCTGAAATACCACCTAACATTAAAAAAATTGGAGAAGGTGCATTTTATGGGCATTGCTGCCAAGAAATTAAAATACCTAACACTGTTACTGAAATTGGAAAGCAAGCGTTTGAATCCAACTCGCAAGATATTCATGTTCATAACCCTATCTGTAGTGGCACTGCTTTTAGAGTAAGCACGAAATTTGATTTGAGCGAATGGACAGTTGATGATTATAATAATGCAACTATAGCTGAAAAAGCGTTAGGCGATGTTACTGTTCAAGGTGTAATAATAGATAAAATTTTAGTTAAAAGTGGGGCAGTAGAAGCTTTTAAATCAAAATTTGGTGATGAATATGCTCCTTATATAGAAGAAGCATAAACTATTTTTTAATATCTTATACTATAATATTAATAATCTGTTTTAATATATGGTATAAGATATTTTTTTTTTGTTTAATTTATAATATTATTTGTTTTTTTAATATATTTTATATATCTTTGCAAAAACATATAGTATAATGACTAAAAAACTAGTAGTTAAAGGAGAACCAAAGGAAGTTACAGCTATAAGAAACAAGATATTAACAGAGTTCAAAGACCTAACATTCATAGAAGAAGGACACAAGTATTTCCTCAATGGAACACAGTTACCTTCAGTTTCAGAGGTTACACACCAATTCTGTGCATTCCCATTTGATGAGCAAGCACAAGCAATAGCATACGCTGAGAAGCATGGAGAGACACCACAGCATTGGCTTGATGAATGGAAGTTTAAGAATCTTAGAGCAACAACAACTGGTACGTTGGTACACGCTTATGGCGAATCACTAGGGTGGTTGAAGAATGGACATCCAGAGTTAATAACAGAAGATAATAAGTGTAAATATATTAAAGACAAGAATTGGCTGATACCAACAAGACCGAAGGAAGAGGCAATATTGAAATTCTATGATGAATTACACCCAAACCTTCATTTTGTGCTAGCAGAAACAAAAGTATACTCCAATAAAAGTAAAAGTTCAGAGGTAGAAAGACCTTTTTGTGGAACTTTTGATTTATTAATGTATTATGAAAATAAAAACGATGATTCTAAAAGTGGGTTAGTTGTTCTTGATTGGAAAACAAATAAAGAACTTAAAAAAGATTTTAGTAGAAAAAATGGTAAATTTTTATTACCTCCATTTGGTAATTTATACGAAGAGCCATTATCATACTACACACTACAGTTAAACCTTTATAGTTTATGTTTAGCTGGTATAGGATTGCCACCGATAGCAGCTAGAGTAATTTGGTTAAAAGATGATGGAAACTATGAACTAATACCAATAAATCTTTTATATAAGGAAGAATGGTTTAAGAACGCATTTTAATTAAAAAATCTGTTCATTATAGTAATGTATAAAATACAATTAAATAAATGGCTAAAGGTAAAATAGTTGTACTTTCTCATTATCTATTTGATGAGAAGATGAGAGAATGGGGGTTGAATAATCAAAATGTAGATAATCTGAAAGATACTGCTTTCATATCTATTATAGGAACTAAAGAATGCTTAGAGTATTATCTTGATGAGGGTGAGACAAAACACTTTTTCATGAATAACCATGAGAATGTATTAAACCTAGATTTTGATGATATTTCAACCGATGTAGATTATGACGGACATATCTTCAAGACAATGAGGATGGAGCAAGCAGAGAAAGCCGTTGAGTTCATTGAGAATATGGTTAACCAAGGCAGAACAACTTTCTACATTCATTGTAGAGCTGGTATGTCTCGTTCTCGTGCTTTTGGTGAGTTCATCTACAGAACATTCGGAGAGGATTTCTATATAGAGTATGAAGACAGAAACGACTATACAACTATATTGAATCAAGGGGTATTAAGAAGACTTAATCATGCTTATTGGAAAAAACATAAAATAAATTGCTATGCCAATGGCGAGGATTATGAGGATGAATTGGTACACCCAGAAGTAAGAGTTATAGATTTATATGGAGAAGAATAAATATAACGGTATCATAGACGAAGTTCTATATTATAGTGAAAGGACAGAAGATGGTAGATGGATTATTCCAATCGAGGTAGATTGGGATTTTACCCTTACTAAATGCTCTCGTTGGGAAACTGGAGAAATGGTTCTCAATGAAGAGGCTTTTGAAATAATGAGACGTTGGGTAAAGGATTATAACGTAGGTTGGATTCTTAATTCAATGAGATGTGACGAATTATTAAAAGAACCTCTAATAATTCTTGAAAAAGAGGGTATAAAACTTTATTCTTTAAGAAAGAACCCAAGACAGTTGGATGATGAGCACAACAAAGAAGTTACAAAATCTTTTGCTGTTTTTTGCATAGATGATAGAAATGTAAACATACCAGTAAAATGGTTAGATGGTTGTAACAGACCTCATGTGGATTGGGCTGAAGTTGATAAAATAATGTCACCAATATTAAAACATATTAGTGACAACTTAGATAAAGTTAAATTATGAACGAGAAGTATGTATTAATTAAACCTTATGAATGCCAATATGGCACAATACCAAGTGGTAGTGAAATAATTTGTTTCAGAGGACAAGTCTGGGTTAATGGCGGTCCTATTCCACCTTCATATAACAGCATATTCTTAGATTTAATAAATAATGATGAATATGTTAGGAAAGTGAAAATCCAAAAAAATACGTTTTGAAAAATAATTTTTAATTAAAAACTATATAGTTATGAAAACAAAGTTTTATTCAATGTATGCTAGCTGTGAAGATTCTAAGGGAGTTAAGCATACGGTTACTGTAGTTGGTAAATTAGAGCAGACAAGAGAGCGGCAAATGGTTCAAGAGGTTGTTCCAGTAGAGGTTAAGGAAGGGTCATTTGTTGATGGTGTGCTGACTTATCCATCAAATAAACTTCTTAACAGAAAACTGACATTGGGTGTGTCAATTTGTCACCCACAAGACACATTTGACGAAAATATTGGTGTTGAGATTGCTAAAAGGAGGATTGAAAAGGGAGAGACCCTTGGTTCTCTTGAGACATCTGATGCCACAATGCTAACAGAGGATGCAATTATGGGTGAAATATTGGTTAAACTAACGCATATAACGTCCAATATAGAGGAATATCTACCTTAAATAATATAATTGTGTTAAAAATATATAAAAAGTTGGGATAACGTTTGGTTATTCCAATTTTTTTTGGTATCTTTGCAGCCGAAGAGAAAGTAAAAAATATGAAAAATTTGTTTTTAGCGGTTGGTGTAGTTAGTTTATACACCGTTTTATTATATATGGTGTAAAATTATCGCATAAATAAGTTGACAACATAAAGTTTGGCACAGTATTTGCATAGATATGGGTGTAAAAGAGTTATACGTGTCTGAGGGTAATGTAGTAGACTCTACATACGTCTTTATGATATTGGAAGATGGTACTCCTAGCCTTAGTTGGTATATGGGTAATCAGAAAGTTGAAGAAGATAACCCTACAATATCTAAGAGGTACGATGGCTCTATGAAAATAGAGTATGGAGAAGAGAATCTTTTCGGTGTCAGACAAGTATTGTGTTTCATTGATTCAAGGGGTCAACTTGAAGAAAGGTGGGATAGAATAAAATAATAAATCAAAATATAAACAAAATTTATGGGAAAAGTTATTGGTATTGACCTTGGTACAAGCACAAGCTGTGTATCAGTTTTTGAAGGTGGCCAGCCTACTGTCATTGTAAACAGTGAGGGTAATCGTACAACCCCATCAGTTGTGGGTTTTGCGAATGGTGAACGTAAGGTCGGTGATGCTGCACGTAGACAAGCAATCACCAATCCTAAGAATACTGTGTACGCAATCAAGCGTTTCATGGGTATTCCATTTGATAAGGCGCAGAAGGAAGCAGACCGTGTGACCTACAACGTCATTAATGAGGGTGGCTATCCTCGTGTGGACATTGATGGTCGCAAATACACTCCACAAGAGATTTCGGCAACAATTCTTCAGAAGATGAAGAAAACCGCAGAGGATTACCTTGGCACAGAGGTAAAAGATGTAGTCATTACGGTGCCAGCTTATTTCGATGACAGTCAGCGTAAGGCTACTATTGAGGCTGGTCAGATTGCTGGTCTGAACGTTCTTCGTATCATCAATGAGCCTACAGCCGCAGCACTCGCTTATGGTGTTGACAAGGCTAATAAGGATATGAATATCGTTGTGTATGACATCGGTGGTAAACTAGTTAACTGCCTCCGCGCTGTTGCTTAAACAGTGTAAAATTAAAATCGAATTAATTGCGGAGAACCCCACGCTACTAGTAGTGGCGAAAAGAGAGCTTTAGATACCGCACTTGATGGTGACATACAAGGTAGCAGACAGCTTAATTACTGTTGGATGGTAAAAAGTCTAAAGATTGGGCAACCGAAATAAGCGCAGCTGAGTATCTTAGAAATAAGATAAGAGTTCAACGACTAGGAAAAGTATTCTGAACAAGTAAAGTTGAAGAAAAAATTCCCACGAAAATTCGATAGACAGTGGTACTTTTGATGTCTAACATATATTTATAGTAAAATCAGTTTATTATGAATGTGTTAGATGAAGAAAGCTTGAAAAAATTATCAAACAGCATAACAAGCGTGTTAAATGCTGATGGAAATGAAATTTTGTTCACAAATGCCGAGTTAAAATACAATATTGGGTATTGGACTCAAGGTAAAACCACTCTAAGTTTATTTTTAGACGAAAAGAAGTGTCAAGTTAAAGGAACTAAGGTAACTTACAAGTGTTCTTGTGGTAGAATAAATACCATTTTATTAAAAAAGTTTCTTACAAAAACAAAATTAGCATGTGTACATTGTGCTGAAACTAAAGAAAAAAGTGAGTGGCACAGTAAAGTTATGCAAGCTAAAAAAAATGGTATTGATTTAACTATTAAGAAAATTACAACTTGTTATGATTTTGATTCTGAAACAGATGAATTTAAGAAATTATACTGGAGATATAATCAAAATCTTACCATAGAAGAATTTAATGAAGTTCTAAAATACATCTATTCAATAGATGGGGTGGCATTGGACGGTATAAATAGTATCGAGTATTTACCAACAGAGCCTTGTAAAAACCAGAAGAGATATACTCCAATGATTTCTCTAGATGGTATCAAGCATAGTTTCAAAAACATATATTTGAAATGTCCGTTTTGTGGTAATATATTCAGTATAAGTAGAGGGTTTAAACAAAGAATTTTGGAGCATAACTTTGATTGCAAAGAATGTAAATTTGTTAATAAATCTTTTGCTATTAGGAAGTATAAGGATGAATTATTATACCAAAGCCAAAAAGAACTTGAGTTTATAGAAGGGTGTGTTAAACGTGGAATTATTGTTAAAAACGGACCTAGGATACCATACTTATTTAATAACTCTAAGCATAATTATAGAATTGATTTTGAAATACCTTGCTTAAAGAAAATAATCGAGATAAAAGATATGCATATTTGGCATAAAAATCAATTAAAGAGCGGTAAATGGCAAGCTAAAGAAAAAGCTGCGAATACATATTGTGAACAGATTGGGTATGAGTATAAAATACTTTTCCCAAATGAATTTGATGATTTTTTTAGAACTGTTGAAAGAGATAGTCTAAACTGTAATGAGAGGTTACAGAGTGTAGGATAAAGAGCCTACAGTTAATTACAAAATTGGGTACTAGTGATGTATCTATCCTTAACTTTGGCGGTGGCGTATTTGAGGTTATATCAACCAACGGTGACTCACACCTTGGAGGTGAGGACTTTGACCAAGCAATCGTAAACTACCTCGTTGAAGAGTTTGAGAAACAAGAGGGTGTTAACGTATCTAGTGACGCTATGGCAATGCAGCGACTCAAGGAAGCTGCTGAAAAGGCTAAAATTGAGCTTTCTACAGCCACATCTACTGACATCAATTTGCCTTACTTGGCACCAGTTAATGGTGTTCCAAAGCACCTTATGCTTACACTCACACGTGCAAAGTTTGAGCAGTTGACAGAGAATCTTTATAACAAGCTCATTGAGCTTTGTAAGGAGGCATTGAGGCTTTCAAAACTTGAGACAAAAGATATTGACGAGGTTATCCTTGTCGGTGGTTCTACACGTATTCCAAAGGTTGTAGAGGCTGCAAAAACAGTGTTCCAAAAAGACCCATCTAAGGCAGTTAATCCTGATGAGGCTGTATCTCTTGGTGCTGCAATTCAAGGTGCTGTTCTTAATAAGGAAGATGGTGTAGGTGACATCGTTCTTCTTGATGTTACACCTCTTAACCTTGGTATTGAGACCTTGGGTGGTGTTATGACAACTCTTATTGAGGCTAACACAACAATTCCTTGCGATAAGGAGGAAACATTCTCAACTGCTGCCGACAATCAGACAGAGGTGACAATTAACCTTTTGCAAGGTAATCGTCCAATGGCTAGTCAGAACAAGTCAATCGGTAGGTTCAACTTGACAGGTATTCTGCCAGCAAAGCGTGGTGTTCCTCAGATTGCTGTCAAGATTAGTATCAACGCTAATGGTGTGATTGAGGTTAGTGCTACTGATAAGGGTACTGGCAAGGCACAGTCTATCCGTGTTGAGGGTTCTAGCAGCTTGTCTAAGGAAGAGATTGAGCGTATGAAAGCAGAGGCAGAGGCAAATGCAGATGCCGACAAGAAAGAACGTGAGACAGCAGATGCTGTAAACAAGGGTGACAACATCGCATTCACTCAAGAGAAGATGATTGAGGAACAGAAAAACAACCTCACATCGGACGAAAAGACAAAACTTGAGGGCTTGGTTTCTCAGATGAAAGAAGCTGTTAAGGCAAAGGACGTTAACAAGATTAACGAGCTTGAGGCTTCTATCAATGAGACTTGGCAAACAGTTTCTCAGCGTGTATATGCTAACAATCAGAGTCAGCAGACTACACAGCAGCCTACCGATGAAGAGGTTGCAGAATCAGCAGCAGAACAGCCTAATGATGTTCAAGATGCTGAATTCACTGAAATAAAAAATTAATTTTTATTAAAGTTCTTTAAAAAAAGTTTCATATGGTTATATTTATTATATATGAATAATGTATAGTAAATATAACTAATATGAACAGAGAACAATTTATTGATAAAGCGAAAAAAATACACGGTGACAAGTATGACTATTCTAAAGTAGATTATAAAGGGTGTCAAATTAAAGTGTGCATAGTTTGTCTTAAACATGGTGAATTTTGGCAAACCCCTAATAACCATTTGAATGGAAGTGGTTGTCCTAAGTGTACTAAATATAGAAATAGATATACTACTGAAGAATGGATAAATAAAGCAAAACTGATACACGGTGATAAGTACGACTATTCAAAAGTAAATTATATAAATAGTAAGACTAAAGTTTGTATTGTATGCCCAGAACATGGTGAGTTTTGGATTAGTCCAGACAATCATTTTATTGGTCAAGGGTGTCCAAAATGTAGATATATAAAATCATCGTCAGCCATAAGAAAGAATTTAGATGATGTGATTGATGACTTCAAGCGAATTCACGGTGACAAGTATGATTACTCAAAAGTAGCGTATAAAAACAACAAAACTAAAGTGTGCATAATTTGTCTAGAGCACGGTGAATTTTGGCAAACTCCAGATAACCATATGAAAGGAAAAGGGTGCCCACATTGTGCTCAGAGTAAACTAGAATCTAGCACTAGGGACTTTCTTGTTGAAAATGGCGTAAAGTTTGTCGAACAGAAAGGATTTGATTGGCTCAGATACAAAAATCCTATGAAGCTTGATTTTTACTTACCAGAATATAATGTTGCTATAGAATGTCAAGGTATACAACATTTTGAGTCATTTAAACATTTCGGTGGTGATGATGGTTTGAAATATAACACAGCAAAAGATATAAAGAAAGCTAGTTTGTGTTCAGATAATAATGTGAAGTTGTTATATTATTCTAATGAAAAATATGATAATTATCTTGGTAAAAAAGTATATCATAGCTTAAACAAATTATTGAAAGAAATAAAACAAAATTAAAATTATGATTTTTTACGTTAAAAAGTTTTTGACAGCATTCAATATGCTGAAAGAATACGCAAAGAAGCATTCGGAGGATGCTGAATTGCAAGAGATTTTTAATACATTTGGTGAATCATTTGGTTATACTGCAAGCGGTGAAGATAAACTTGTTAAAGATTGACTTGACAAGATTGAATAATAATAGTGTAAATCTGAGGGGCTTTCCCAACAAGTCTCTCAGATTTTTACGTTTTTATTTGTAATTTTGAAATAAAATTTATATCTTTGCGCAAACTTGATAACTTAATAGAAGAATAATGGCTGATAGAAAAGATTATTATAAGATTCTTGGTGTTAGTAAGGATGCATCACAAGACGAAATTAAGAAAGCGTACCGTAAGTTAGCTATCAAACTGCATCCAGACAGAAATCCAGGAGACAAGGAAGCGGAAGCTAAGTTTAAGGAAGCTGCTGAAGCCTATGAGGTTCTTGGCGATAAAAATAAGAGGAAGGAATATGATAACCCACATTCCAACTTTGATTTTCACGCAAGTGGAGGACCAGATTTTGGTGGAATGGGTATGGAAGAGATACTCATGCATTTCAACATGGGTGGAATGGGTTTTGATTTTGACTTTGGCAGACCTAAAGAGAGGAATACTAAGGGTACAAGTATCAGAATACCTATGAAACTTACATTGGAGGAAATGTATAGTGGCGTAACTAAGAAAGTTAAATATAAGAGGTTTGAGCCTTGTGACCATTGCGGTGGTAGTGGTATGACCTCAGAGAGCAAGAAAAAGGTTTGTAGAAGCTGTGGAGGTAGTGGTACTGTGTTTGGTGGTAATAGCTTCATGGCAATGACACAGACTTGTCCTACTTGTGGTGGTCAAGGATACATTATAGAAAATCCTTGTTCACATTGTCATGGTCATGGTATCGTTCAGAAAGTAACTGATGAAACAGAGATTAAACTTGGTAAAGGTTTACTTGATGGCATGAGCGTGATATTTGGTGGAAAGGGTAATTTCCCACCTCACGGAAAGGGAACTCCTGGAGATTTGATTATCTCCATACAAGCAATACCAAACGATAATTTCGATATAGATGGAAATAACCTATATTTCCCAATAGAATTAAATGTCGTAGATGCTATTCTTGGATGCAATGTTGATGTTAATACAGTTGATGGTAAACAGTTGACAGCTAAGATTCCTAGTGGTACATCTGATGGGCATAAACTCAGATTTAGGGGTTATGGTATTCCTATATATGGAACTAACAAAGCAGGAGATATGTTGGGTATTGTTAAGATTAACATACCTAAGAAAGTTACGGAAGAAGAGAAAGAGCTTCTTTTAAAGCTTAAAGAGCATGAAAATTTCAAATAATTCAAATATGGAAAAGAAAGAGCGACATTATGAGCGTTATTTAAAAGAAGGAAATTGTTACGAACCGATAGGTGAGACTAGAGACATCCTTCCTAGTGGCTTCTATAAGCCTGTATATGACAGTTATCACAATAGAGTTTATTTAGCGAGTAAAGAGGTTATAATGCCTAGCCTTTATGTGCTACCTAATGACGTACAGAATACCATTTTGGATGATATTCAGACATTCTGGAAATCTGAAGAGAGGTATCGTAAGTTTGGTAATGTATATAAGAGGAACATATTGCTATATTCTCTTCCAGGTAATGGTAAAACCTCCCTCATTAATATCATTTCAAAGAAGCTTATTGATGAATACGATGGTATAGTTATCTGTATTGACAGCACAGAAGACCTATCTTCATATAGGACTGTGATGGAGCGTTTCAGAAACGTAGAGCCGAACAGAAAGGTTGTTACAATCATTGAGGACTTTGAACGTCTAGCAAACCATGAAAACTATACTGCGTTACTCCTTCAAACATTGGACGGTAATGGACAGTTTGACAATGTGGTTACAATTGCGACAACAAACTACCCAGAGATTCTTGAGAAGAGGTTTACTTGCAGACCTAGCAGATTTAATCTTGTCATTGAGTATAAGAAGCCTAATGCCGAGATTAGAAAGGCATATATCGAAATGAAACTATCAGATAGCGGCATAGACGTAAACGATGAAAACGTTAAGGCTGACATCGAGAGATATGTTTCAAAAACTGAGGGATATACTTTTGACTTTGTTAAAGAGGTCATTCAAGGTATTTATGTGGATGGAATCAGTGAGGTTGCCATTTTCGATAGACTTGAAGAACTTATCAAGCGTAACGGTAAGATTAAGGTTACTGAGGATGAAGCTAAGAAGATTGGTTTCGCAAATAATGTAGAGGAAGATTCAATGCATAATGATTGTATTGATGAGCCATGTGTAACCACAGCAACACAAACTAGGTACAACCCACGCCCAATATTGGAGAATAGGAGAAACGTTAAGGTTGTGAAAGGATTTGGTCAATGATTAATGTAATTAAAGACGAAGACATATACTGGCATTTTCGTGAGTATGATATTATCCTTATAGGAACAAATATATATTGTACCATGTCTCAAGGCATACAGTTGAAAGTTATGCTTAACTATCCGTATGTCTATGAGAAGAATTTAGAGACCAAATATGGTGATATGGATAAGATGGGTACGATACTTGAATGTAAATCCGAAAATGAGCCTACGTTTTGTCTCTGCTTTATTACAAAAGGTTATAATTTTAGACCAGATTTAGAAAAAGACTATCTTTCATATGATGCATTGGAAAATGCTCTTAAGCTAGTTAATATCAAATATAAGGGCAAGAAAATCGCTTGCCCTTTGCTTGGTTCTAGTAGGTTCGATGGCAATGGGGATAAGAAAAAGATTCTCCACATATTTAAGAAGACGTTGACAGATGTGGAATGTACCGTTTTTGACTATTTCCAGAAGTCTAGAGCTGAAGAAATGAAGGAGGTGAGGGATAGAGAGCTAACCGTAAAAAAAGAAGACAGGAAGGCTTATTATGAAATGGTTCGTAAAAGAAAAAAAGAAGCGGAAGAGCGATTCAAGAAAAACGGACACAGAAGATACTAATTAGATAAAACGTTATAATATGATATTACATTTACACTTAACAGAAGACCATTTGAAACTTGTAAGGTTTTTGAATGTGGAAGACAAAGACGATGATTTTCTCAAGATTAATAAGAAAGTCATGCTGACAATGCAGACTCACATCTTGGATGATGTCGCAATGATTCTAGGATTGAGGGATAAGGCAATAAAAAACACAGAAGAGGATGCAGACGGAGCAGCATATCCAGATGATGTGGAGAAATATATGCTTGATACATACCGTTACGTATCTGATAATTTGTATCTAATTGAAACACTCTTACACCAAAAAGTATTTGAAGGGGTTAAAGTTGGGCATTATAAAGCAAAGGACTCAGATTTGATTTGGGAATTTTGTGGGTAAATTGTAGACTTCTTCCATTTATAATAAAAATGATTTAACCATTGAAGAAGGTGTTAAAGTGAAACGATGCAAAATCGAAGAAAAAAGCTTTTAACAAAAATTAAGAATAAAAATTTGGCTATGTCGGAAAAAAATCGTATCTTTGCATCCGATGACGATGAGCCAACAGCATTGGCAGTCGATAGTGGGAGACCTATTCCGACACTAACTAGGAAATCAGCACGGATATTTCTTGAACGTGCTGCAAAGGTGGAGGAAGAGGCTAAAAGGCGTATGAATGAGCCTCCTACGTTGGAGGGCCTAAAGCGTGAACTCACGTTTCAGAAGTTTTTTCTTGAAAGTGAGGAAAGACAGCTTAAAGAAAGAAAAGATAAGATAAAAGATTTAGAAAATAAAATAAAGGATTTAGAACGACAGTTAGATGGCAAAAGCTAAGAAAAACGATTTTTCTTCAAAGTTTCGTGTGAATGACGAAATTAGAATTGGCGGTAACGTCAGAATTGTAGGAGAAGGTATCGAGAGTAAGGTTGTTACTATGTCTGAAGCACGTAAGATTGCTGAAGATATGGAGCTTGACCTTGTGGAGATTCAAGGAAAATCAGATGTTCCTATTGTAAGGGTGTGTAACTACGAAAAGATGCTCTATGAGTTGAAAAAAGCTACAAAGAAAAACAAGCAGCAAGTGAAGCCACTCAAGGAGATACAGCTCAGTGTGAATATTGCAAAGCATGATTTGGAAACCAAAGCCAATAATGCTAAGAGATTCATTGAGGATGGTAGCCGTGTGCGAGTCACGCTTGCAATGAAGGGAAGAGAGCTATCTAGAAGGGAGGACAACAAGAAGTCTATCTTGGAGTTCATTGTTATGATGGATGATGTTGCAGTACCAGAGTCAACCCCAAAAGACGAAGGTAATAAGACCGTTGTTATCCTCAAGAAAAGGTCATAATTTAGTGTTTAACGAATAAAATAGACAATTAATGGGATTTGTAATAAATCTAAAAGCAGAAACTGGACTTGTAGACCGTTCAGAAAATACAACGAGATTCTACAAAGACATTAAAAATTACAAACCTTTCGATAAGGACGAAGAGATTGAGTGGTTCACCAAGCTTAAAGAAGCTAAAAAGAACATGAAGCGACTTGAGAAATCGCTAGATAGGGAATCATATGTAAAAGCATGTCGTGACTACGAAAAGGTTAGGGAGTTTATCATCCTTAGTAATCAGAGATTGATTATTGCAGCAGCAAAGAACTATTCAACCACAGATACACTTACCGATTACATTGACGAGATTAATTTTGGTCTCATTGAGGCAATTGATAAGTATGATGTATCAAAGGGTGTAAAGTTTGCTAGCTATGCAATGTGGTATATCATTCGTGCCATTAACACCTATAAGTATGGTGATGCAGAAATGGTACAGAAGAGCAACCTCTATAAGACGTTCCATGTAATGTCAAAAGCCAAGAACAAGTTCATGCAAGAGAATGAGCGTGAGCCAAGCACTGACGAACTTCTTGAGATATTGAATAGTGTTTATGGCAAAGACATCAAGGACAAAAACGATTTGCTCGACCTTAACTACGCAAGTATTGATGTTGATGCAAGTGATGATGACGATAACTATAGCGGTGGTGACATTGTTAATTATAACCGTGCAAGTGCATCATATAATAACTATGAGAAGACTGAAACAAATGAGTTTAATTCGAAGCTTATTTCCTCTCTGTTGACAGTGCTTTCTCCAAGAGAGCAGCAGATTATCAAGATGCGCTTTGGTCTTTATGAGGACAATGGTCTTCATCGTGAGTATGGATTGAATGAAATTGCTGAGATTCTAGGTCTTACCTCAGAACGTGTAAGACAGTTGGAACTAGGGGCAATGAAAACTCTTAGGGAAGAGTACGAGAACCGACTTTCAGAATTGTAAGCATAAAAAAGGGTGGTGAAAACACTACCCTTTATTTAACTGCTATTCTACCTCTTGAAATCATTCTTTCGATTTTTGAAGCAACGTCTTTAGTCATTGGACGTTCATGATTCAAAATCTTACGAAGCTGTGATTGAGCACCCTCTTCTGTGTGGTCTGGGAATATACTTCTTGCTACAGCAGCAATGTCTGTATTCTCTTGGTCTACGGTGTCAGTGATTGAGTCAGTGTCACCTTTTGCTAACTTCCTATGTTTTCTCTCATAATCGTTATAGTCATAATAGACTTTACCGCCACCTTTGGTTCTACGCAACTTCTTAGTACCTTTCTTAGCTTTTTCAGCTTTCTTTTTGAGTTTTCTCTCTTTTCTCAAGTCATCTTGTGATAGGTTGGATTTTCCTTTAAATGCTTTTAGCAAGTTTTTAATATCATCAAGTGTACCCTCAGAAATGATAGACTCATTAACAAAGTTATCTATAGTTTCTTGAATAATATTATCAATTTTCTTCATATGAATTAAGTTTTATAACGTTATCTACTATAAATATCAATTTTTTTATAAAAAAACGTTAAAATATTTGGATATTCCGATTTTTTTTCATATCTTTGCAAAGTTAAAACGAAGAATAAAAAAATAAATTAGATATTATGAATACAAAGACAGCAACAAAGACAAACGCATTTCTCAGCGCAGTAGGTTTCAAGGCAACAACTTTGACTGAGAATGGTGCAGTGACAAACGTGTGTTAAAAAATATTTTTGTTTTTGTTTGATTTTTTGTAAAAGTTATAATATTTATTATAAAAATAGATATTATGACAAAACGAATGACAACAGAAGTTTTTATAAAAAAAGCAAGGGAAAAACACGGAAATAAATATATTTACACTAAAACTAATTTAGACACTCGTGATGAAAAAGGTAGGGTTGTAATTACTTGTCCAATTCACGGTGATTTCTGGCAAACTCCAGCCGCTCATCTTACAGGAAGAAAATGCAATAAATGCGTTAGACCATCTTATGATACACAATCGTTTATAGAATGCGCAAAGAAAAAACACGGTGAAAAATATAGATATGATAAAGTGGTGTATGTTAATACTAAAACAAAAGTTATAGTCACTTGTCCTATTCATGGCGATTTTGAAGTAACCCCAAATTACCATTTATGTGGGGTTGGATGCCCAAAATGTGCTAATAAACATAGTGGCAAGAATGGGGCGTACACTACTGAAGAATTCATTGAAAAGGCGAAAGAAAAGTATGGGAATAAATATAGTTACGAAAAAACTGATTTGAATAATTGTGATGAAAATGGTAAAGTTACAATAACTTGTAATGACATTTGCATTGATGGTAGACCATTTGGCGATTTAAAAATTAACCCTAAACTTTTTTTATTAAGGGATTTTAAAAAAAGAAATTTTTTGACAAATGATTTTTTCATAAGAATTTCTAATTTCGTACATGGGAATAAATATGATTATTCAAAAACTGATGTAAAAAATCTAGACAAAGATGGTAAAGTCACAATTATATGCCCTATTCATGGTGAGTTTAAACAAACTCCATATTCGCATTTGAGAGGTGATGAATGTATTTTATGTAAAAACACTCAAGAAGGAATATTTTACAATCAATTTAAAACATTATACCCTAATATTGATGTAGAAAGACAAAAACATTTTGATTGGTTAGGTAAACAATCATTAGATTTTTATTTACCGAAATATAATATTGCTATTGAATATCAAGGAAGACAACATT
>NFZD01008906.1_pt1 | contig 27380 bp, 46 predicted proteins | sample 1095381 | NCBI WGS metagenome assembly NFZD01 (sample SAMN03609891, study PRJNA323583) | gut metagenome | isolation source: feces | host: Rattus norvegicus | place: Denmark: Riget | collected 2013 | reverse complement strand
AGCGGCACGGGCATCACGTCACTTCCCGATAATTTGACAGTCGGCGGCGGGCTTTATTTGAGCGGCACGGGCATCACGTCACTTCCCGATAATTTGACAGTCGGCGGCGGGCTTTATTTGAGCGGCACGGGCATCACGTCACTTCCCGATAATTTGACAGTCGGCGGCGGGCTTTATTTGAGCGGCACGGGCATCACGTCACTTCCCGATAATTTGACAGTCGGCGGCGGGCTTTATTTGAGCGGCACGGGCATCACGTCACTTCCCGATAATTTGACAGTCGGCGGCTACCTCGATTTGAGCGGTTGCACGGGCATCACGGACACAAGCAAAGTTAAAAGAACACTATCCGCAGAAGCAAGACGCAAAATTGCCGCAAAGCAGAATATGATGGTTGTATGGGAGTGGAGCAACAGAACATACATTAAGGTTGACGGTATATTCTCTGTTGTTGACAGCCATCACGGTAATGTATGGCGTGTGCATCAGCTCGGCAGTAAGCAACAGACATATATTGTTACAGGCGGTGAAAACCACTATGCCCACGGTGACACGATAGAGGAAGCCCGCAAGGATTTGGTTTATAAGATATGCGACCGTGACAAGTCCGAATACGAGCATCTGACTCTTGACAGTGAGCTGACATATAGCGAGGCGATAGAGTGCTACCGTGTCATAACAGGTGCTTGCTCTGCCGGCACACGCAATTTCTGCGAGAATATCCTGCCGCAGGACGACAAAAAAGACAAGTACACAATCCGGGAAATGATAAAGCTGACGTGCGGACAGTTCGGCCACGATACTTTCAAGGATTTTTTTGAAAATTAGCAATGAAGATAACAAGAAAACACGGAATGGTATTCGTGGAGAACCCACTGATACCATTCAAGGGCTACAAGCTGATAAACCTCTGCGGCATTATCTTTTGCCACAAGGGCGAAAGTGACATGATAACGGAGACGGACGCAAACCATGAACGCATACACACGGAGTAGCAGAAGGAAATGCTTGTCATATTCTTCTATCTGTGGTATTTGTTTGAGTGGCTTGTGCTGTGGATAAACTTCTACGGTGACAGCCGCAAGGCATACCGCCAAGTAGGGTTTGAGGAGGAGGCCTATATGGGTGAAAGAAACCTTGACTATATCAAAAACAGGAAGCACTATGCTTGGCTGAAATACATTTTCTGAATTTCTAAACAAGAAGACCTATGATAGAACAGGAAATTAGAGAAAGAATAAGAGAAAAATTAAAAACCGCTTCTCCCTCTTTACAAAACAGTGTAAATAAGTTGACAGAACTTCTTTTAGAAGCCTATAATAGAGGGCTGGATGACGGAATAGAAATTACGAAAGAATTTTACCGAGGAAAGTATGTAGGCAATGAGTGGCGGGAGATTTGACCACGCACAATATCGTATAACGGACATATATACGAGTATTGAGGACTATATTGGCGGACATGAACTTGACGAGGATGAAGTCAGAGAGTACATCAATGACCGTTGGGTTGAAGACGAGGAGAAAGACTACATCCGCAAGCACCGTCATACGATACCAAATCCATACGGATACACCGAAGAGACTTTGGCCGAGTTCCGAAAGGCCGTTGAGATACTGAAACAAGCCGAGGTTTATGCGCAGCGCATAGACTGGTTGCTTTCGGGTGATGATGGAGAAGAATGTTTCCACAAGCGGCTGAAAGAAGATTTGGCCAAACTAAAAGACAGAAAACCATGACACAGAAATTCACCACTCCGTGTTTCATAAGACGCAACACGGCAGTACTTAGAAAGAAGTTGGAGGAGTTGGGGTATATCTCCGATAAGAATAATCTAATAAATATAGGCAGCTACCCTTGTTTATATACATATTGGCATCCTAATTTGGGAGGCATTTACAATGGAATACCCTGTTATTTTGTCAATAGTTATATTAATTGCAGAACCAACGAGGACTTGTTTCTCGCTCTTGTGGCGTTGAGGGAAGACTGCGACTATATGCAATTCTTTACAAATGGCACTCATTGGTATATTTGTGAGGCAAATTGCATAAAAAATTCTTCTCTTTTTGACAAGGAGTACAAATTACAAATTAAAGATGGCTGTGATTATCACAAAGCAACCGTAGAAGAAATTATAGAACACTTCAAATAACTATGGAGACGGAAAATCATGTTTGGCTTACTATTCCCGGAGCAGACAACTATCAAGTTTGCAAGGAAAACAATCCTCGTGTCAGAAATAGAAAAACCAAGCGTATTTTGTCTGCTAATTGGCAAAACCAAGTTAGGATGTGCATCAGAGGAAACAATAATCTGAAACGAAGCGGTGACCGTTGCCTCTATGCGGCAATAAACAATGTGGAACTGACAAAAATTCCACACGATGTTATAATTAAGTATGTTAACGGCGAGTTTGAGATTAGCGACTGGTATCAAAAGCACAAGTTAAGAAAAATACCTGCAAATGATGTCTATCCATTGGATGTGAAGATTAATCACCTTGACGAGTGTATAGAGTTCTGTATGTTGCAGAAACGCCTGCTTAAAGACAACCGTTCCGATAGGCTATATTCATTTCTCTGTTTGTTCAAAGAGCGTGTTTTCAGTCTTTGTAATAATCATTTACACAAGGGGGAATTGAAATTGAGAAGCACAGGAATAACTTTTGAAAGTGCCGTAGCAAACCTTATAATCCGGATAAAGGAATGCAAGTACATTACCGTACATCCAACGCTCGCACTTTATGAGGAAGTAAGAAAAATGTATTACAAAAGAAACAGTAGAAAGGAAAACACCTTATGGCAAAACTTGAAGATTTGAAAGGCAAAAAACGGCGGAGGCTTTTGCGTGATTTTGAAGACCTCAAAAAACATATCGAAGAATACAGAGATATATGCGAGACAATAGAGGCTATAAAGTACGACACCCTACCCCTGCGCCTTAACAATGTCATTCATCATAACGCCTATTATCAGGGAGTGCGCAATGCTTTCTGTATGTTTGATGAGATGATGCAAAATGGACTTGAAACAAAGTACATCAAAGCTACACTAAAATGTGGCATGGCGTCACTTGAAAATGCTGAGCGTATAATGAGAAATGACCCGATGATGTTTATTGCGGAAAAGGACAAGAAAGGAAAGATTGTCGGATATGAAGCACATTTTACAAAACAAATAATAGTAACAGACGATTGACTATGAGACAAATAAAATTCAGAGGCAAGCGCAAGGATACGGACGAATGGGTGTATGGTGACCTTGTGAGGAACGTAGAGGGCGTATTTGCTGTTGTCCCTCCGTATCAGATGAATATGAACAACGTATGCAGCGATTACGAAGTTGAGGAGGACACTATCGGGCAGTTCACAGGCTTGCACGACAAGAATGGAAAGGAGATTTATGAGGGGGATATTTTACAGTATATAGGCCGAGGAGCAGATATTATTGGAAAAATATATTATCGTGAAGTCACTTTCAAAGAAGGCTCTTTCTGTATATATTGTAAAGACCTAAATATACATAGTCCTATGAGTGGCTATATTACGAATGGAGTTTTAGGCTGGGATGTTGTCGGCAACATCCACGATACCCCCGAATTGCTGAAAGGAGGTAAGGAATGACACAGGAACAATACAACAGAGCCGTGGAGATTAAAGAACGCATTGAAGAATTGGAACTAAGGACTATTACAGACCGTTCAATTTGGCTTGCCGCTGCTCTTCAAAATTTGTATGTGGTAAAAGAGAAACTTAAAAAGGAGATTGAGGAGCCATGAAAGTCAAGGTAGAGATGGAAATCAACATCAACGAAGATGTCACAAAAGAACAGGTTGAAGAGATTTTGAAGAGCTTGAGCATAATGGGAGTTTCGGCCTCAATAATCAACTAAAACCAACAATAATCAACTATAAAAACAAAAACTACTAAATGACTATGACAACAGCATTATTAACCCTGCTCGTGCTGATAGAGTTGGCACGGCTGGTGCTCCAATACAAGTATAAGGAGCAAACGGGAAAGACTTACTGCACAGCAAGCAATGTGGAAAATGTCTATGCCTTTGTTGAGAGAACCCATCTACAAAGGGAACTCGACAGTTGGGGGAAATTAGGCTATGAAATCGTCTCTGTTGTGGACGATGGAAACCGCAGGAACGGAGACCACTATTATTTGCTCTTCTTCACCAAAAAGAAAATCAAGAATTTTATAGAGAATGGATAAAGTCAGACTGATAAACTATGGAAGAGATTTGGAAAGACATACATGGATATGAGGGATTATACCAAGTCAGTAACTTGGGGAGGGTGAAAAGTTTGCCGAGAGGGAAGCAATGGCCTTATCGGCAAACACATAACAATATCCGCAAGCCTAAATTAAATAAGAACGGATATTTATGTGTAAATCTTAGTAAAGAAAATAACGTGCAGTGGTTCAATGTTCACAGGCTTGTAGCTATGACATTTCTGCCCAATCCCGACAACCTCCCATTTGTGAACCATAAAGATGAAACTCGCACTAATAATTGCATAGAGAATCTTGAATGGTGTACGCATGAATATAATTGCGCCTATGGCACAGCAAGAGAACGTCAACGGAAGTCAAGGGCTGCTAATCCAAAAGACAAAGCAGTCCGCCGAATAGTTGGGGACAAACTAAGTATTGCTGTAAATATGCTATCTCCGAATGGAGCCTTTATTAAATCCTTTAAATCAATAACAGAAGCAAGTGATTCAATGGGCATAGACAAGGGGGCTATCATAGCGTGGTGCAAAGGCAAGCGCACAAAGTCTCGTAAATATAGATTTGAATATGGTGTATAACAAAGACAACCCCTTGCGATGTTTCTTCGCTTTCGAGGGTTACAATAGTCAAGGCCTTGCGCTCAACCGCCTAAAACGGGTCTTCCCCGATTTTGATTGGGTATGCGTTGGCAGAAGCGAGATTGACAAATATGCAATCGCCGCTGCCGATGCGCTGTTTCCCGAAGCAAAGGATAAGAACTACGGCTCAATAACGGATATAAATTGGGATGATGTACCCGACTTCGACCTATTTACAATGTCGAGTCCGTGTCAGGATTTTTCTTCGGCCGGAAAACAGGCCGGCGGAGAGGAGGGCAGTGGTACTCGTTCAAGCCTTTTGTGGGAATGCCGCAAGGCGATAGTAGCCAAGAATCCTAAATTCGTAGTATTTGAGAATGTTCCGGCATTGCTTCACAAGAAGTTTTTGCCGGGATTCCTCAAATGGGTTGCCGAGCTTGAAAGTTACGGTTATTCAAACTTCTATCAAATCCTAAACGCGGCGGATTATGGAACACCCCAACATCGTAAACGTGTCTTTATGGTGAGCATACTTAATGCCGAGCATGGTTTTGAGTTCCCCAAACCGTTTCCTTTGGAAAAACGTCTGCGTGATGTGCTGGAGGATAATGTTGATGAAAGTTATTATCTGAAAGACGAGCAGGTGGCGAGGATATTGGAGCATACCCAAATGCACAAAGAACGTGGCAACGGGTTTACTCACAATTTTCAAGACAGGGGGGGGGGATTTGCGGAACAATCCTTACCGCCTATGGAGGAAGACCAACTGACACATTTATAAAAGAATATGAAACAGATAATTCCGATTAACGCATTATGGGGGGTAGAATATCTGCCTGCATTACTGCACATTACGCAAAGGCAGGTGACGGTGATTTTGACCCGTCAAAGATGATACCCCACACAGCAATACTTGAAATAGAAGAAGTTGAAATGGAAGAAGCAAATGCATTTGAAAGATATGAATTCCGTTTAATGCCTAACGGAAATATCAGAGCTTATAATCCTACATCCAAAAACTATGAAAAGGGTGTAAACGGTTATCATATAATAAACTCAAACAACATAGCAGACACGGTTATATCCACACACGTCCCAAATGTCTTGGAAGAGATAAGACCAATACAAGTCGCACAGATTTACGACCCAAAAGAAAACCCGATGAATGGACGTGTCTATTCACAGGACGGGATAGCCCCTACCCTGCGAACACCTACGGGCGGACTGCAAGAGCCGAAGATAGCCGTCTCCTGCGCTATTCGTGGGCGCAACCCCGAAAATCCGTCAGACAAGACGGATGGAATAAACACAGAGCAACGCATTGAACTTGGCGGAGATGTGGCGAACTGTCTTACATCTGTGCAAAAGGACTCCATGGTGATTGAGCTTGCTATTCTCACGCCAAAACGAAGTGAGAAAGCAAAGGAATTAAGGCGGCAAGGAATAGAGGTGTTTGCCAACCGTGAACTTGTGCCAAGAGAGGACGGTTGCAGTAATACCGTAACCACCGTACAAAAAGACAATCTGTTGCAAGAGCCTTGCATTATCGGCTACTCCCGTGACCATAAAGGTAATGTGCAAAGTTATCACGAAAAAAATTGCGCAAATACTATTCATACACACACTGGTATCGGAGGGAATACAGACCAGTTTGTTAAAGAAATGGTCATAGGCTCAATGCAGGCCAACGCAATGCGTGGAAGCCTTGACGGTGTTTCGCCCTGCCTTACAGAAGCAATGGGGACGGGTGGCGGTCAAATCCCTATGGTGGCAATTCGTTACCGCATAAGAAAATTAACAGAGCGTGAGGTGTTCCGCCTCATGGGAATGGACGATGCCGACATTGACAAGATAGACGCATACCGCATTAAGACAACACTCAAAAACGGAACGGTAAAGGAGAAGCCGATACCGAAGTCACAGAAATACAAAATGGCAGGCAACAGCATCGTGGTGAATGTGTTATACAACATATTCTATCAGATGTTTATAGCCGAGCAACCGAAACCTCAACCGAAACAACTGACATTATTTGACTGAAACAATGAACATAAACATCTTGGCCTTTCAGAACCCGAAAGGCTACACGGACATAAAGCAGGTAGAAGAAGAGATAGTGGGTACGACATCAGCCGTGAAATTCATCATGGGCGTGGCGCGCGCACTCGTCTTCTTCACCATGCTGGAAACGCTTGACAAAGTACAGGCGGCAGGCTGGTACGCAAAAAACAAACGGCTGTTCAAGGCGGCACGCAAGGCGATGGACGACTACGACAAAAGACTGCTGCACGCCACCACCAACAGGTTCTTCTGCGTGAAGGACATGGGCGAAGAGCTGCGGGCGCAATATTCCGCCACGCTCACCGACAGGCAGTATTATGAATACTGGTGCGACATGGGGGCTTCAAGCTACGACAGAATACGCCCGTTCCTCCTGTCACTGCAAAACAAGTACCGCCTTGCGTTGCAGGAGCACGGCGTGCAGTACCCGGAAGAAGCGTCATGGGCGATAATGACGGAGTTTGCATTGGAAGAGGCGGATGCGATGTACAGGGAGGGAGTGCTGGAGGCCATGGCCAAGAGGATTGCCATACCGGAAAAGATACTTGAAACCATATACCGCCCGTTCCGCTTTGACGATGTACACAAGGCATGGCAGCGTACACTGCGGGCTATCATGCCGGATGCGGACAACATTGGCGAATACGTCCTGTCGCAGAGAAACGTCCGGCTTGGCATTGACGACTTCCACAACCACATCGCCACCGTCCTCACCTCATGCGACGCCATCATGGAGGCGACGGAAGACAACGAGGACATTTGGGCGAACAAGACAGAATACAAGAGGGCGAAGAGGATGATTCGCTCGGTACAGAAAAATATTGACAGGCAATGAAAAATGCAATAGAAATACTAAAACAGAGAAAGTAACTATGGCTAAGAAAATTATGTTTAATGACAGATACGGCCTTACGCAAGCTGTATTGGATGGTCGGAAGACCATGACGAGGAGATTGGTTCCCCGATGGAACACCGCTTGGGTGTTGGAAAGAAACGGTTAAACGGTCACGGTATCGGGTCGGCGAGGTCGTTGCCATTGCGCAGAGCTACAAAGATGCAGGGTACTCGGAAAAGGAGGTATTTGCAGGCTGGGGCAATAAACTCTTTGTTGCTTCATCCTTAATGCCCCATCACATCCGCATTACAGATGTTAAGGTGGAGCGGTTGCAGGATATATCTGACGATGATTGCCTCAAAGAGGGAATTTCATTTATTGAAATGATTAAAGCGTATTATTTCGACAGAAGCGACAGAGACCAAGGATTTTAAGAAGAAATATAAAATGGAGGATTAATTATGACACGAGAACAAGAGATAAAGGAAGCAGCCGAAGAGTACAGTGCTTATATAGATGGTACTGATGAGGAACGCTATAATTCAACCGAATTAGAAGCGTTCAAAGCCGGTGCAGAATGGGCAGACAAGCATCTTGCAGGAACCACAGACAAAAGAAGCATGGCATCATCGAATGAAGTATGGTTAGCAAGGAGTGAAGACGGACGTTGCCGTTTACATCTGGGGGCAGAACCTTATAAATCAGGTGCAGGATATTTCTGTGGTAGCCCTGAGTTTATTGTGAATTATGACAATCTTTTCCCCTCCGTCACTTATGAGAACTCGCCTAAAAAAGCGAAATTAACAATAATAGTAGAGTTGGAGGAATGAAACATCTAATTGAATGTATAATTAAAAAGTGGTTCTGTTGCCACGAATGGAATTTAATTTCTGAATATCACGTTAAATTATCAAATGATTTAGGAGAGTATAAAACATATACCATCCTTCATTTCTTCTGTAAGAAATGCGGTAAGTACAAGAAAATCAAAAGTCATTAAACAAAAAACTAAATTATGATAACAGAAGAATACAAAAAGGCAAAAGAAAAGTGTCTGAATAAAATGCGTAGCGAACTGTTAGCAGGAGAAACGCAATGTCAGCCTGTAAGCCGGCAAGAAATCATTGATTACATCTTTGATGCCGCTTACAATATTGGCCGGGGAAGCGGCAGTGTCGCAGGCGAGCCGAGATTTAAGGTCGGCGATTTGGTGACGGTACATTTGTTAAATGGGGAAAGTTTAACAGGTAATATCTACGAGGTCATGGTGGACGGCTCGTATGATGTTGAAATCATTGACAACGGTATGATGCACAATGTCACAGAAGCGTGTATTGTACCCTACACCAAGCCGCAGCCCTACAACCCTCCCAAAGATATAAATGTAGCGGGAAGTGGCATACGCCTGCGAATCGCCACGGCTGCCATGCAAGGATTGCTCAATGCGACATCTGCCGAAAGGTTTACACTGCGTATTAAACCGTCTGCAATAGCAGAGGCGGCTGTGGAATACGCCGATGCCCTTATAGAAGAATTAAAGAAGTAAATAAAGGAAAAAAGATGAACGGAATAATAATTGATGGAAAGGTGTACGAGGCCGTGCCGAAAAGAAGCCGTCACTGCTCGGACTGTGATTTGTACGAGCAATGTATAAACCAACCGTTTAGATACGGCTCAATGTGCGCAGGGCTTTCAGAAAAGGAGCAGGTAGTATTCCGCTTCTTAAAGGAGCTTCAACCTAACGAGGGACAAATGCCAGCCATGGACTAACTTCTCGCAGTGGGAAATGGCATGGACGAGTTTCGTAAGGCCGGCGGCCTTGTTTCGGTACGACAACAGGACAGGAGGAAAGATACATCCGTGTCAGAAGCCGGTTGCCCTGTATGCTTGGATATTGGGCAACTACGCAAAGCAAAGTGACAAGATACTTGACACCCACCTCGGCAGCGGCAGCAGTGCGATAGCGGCATGGGAGCAGGGCTTTGAGTTCACCGGCATAGAGATAGACGAGGGGTATTACAACGCCGCAGTAAAGAGAGTGAAAGACGCTACGGCGCAACTGAAATTGGATTTTTAGAATTAAAATTTACAAAAATCATGAAGATAATCACAAAGAAACAAACGAGAAAGGCTATCATGCAAATAGCCGCAAACTATATAATAGCCGAAGACGCATTGAAAAAGCAGATTTGCCTTTTGAGCATTTTTCGGACTGCGTAAATCATCTGGCGGACAATTCTATTTCTTTGGCATACATTGTCGGTGGAGATGACGGCATTAGAACATTGAACGAAATCATAAACAAATATCAAACAATTAAAAACAGTAAGTAAAAATGGAGACGAAGAAATGCAAAGAGTGCGGACGTGAGTTGCCGGTAACAGAGTTCATGATGACCCGTTGGGGAAATTATACCGATGTTTGCAAAGGGTGCATCAAGGACAAGAAAGACGAGACACGAAGCAATAAGAGAATCGGGGGGGGTAAACAGAATGCCGCTTGTCCGGACTACTCTGACCCCGATTTTGACGGCAAGCAGCCCGTGGAGGTGTTGCAGCTGATGAAGCGTGCCAAGATGTGGCTGGAGGCGAAAGGGTACAACATCACGCTGAAAGGCACGTACACGCAGGTAAGGGAGGTGAAGTTTTGAACTAAAAAAACGATTGAACAATGAATATAGAACAACTCGCAATACTTGATTATGTATATTCAAGAGCGAAAACAGATAAGGAGTTTAGGGAACAATTAGAAGATGCCGTAAAGAAACGTGTTTTTGACGGGAATTGGGAAGTGTTTGACATGGATATTGTGCTACAAGATATACACAAGATTCTTGGCGGCATAGAAGCACCCTTGCAATATTATGGATTAGCAAAAAAGGCAAATGAAGGCAAAATGAAAGGATGCAATTTGGTGAAGAAAAGCGACATGAAGGACGTTAAGCGCAGAAGTCCCGATTTAATAGAAGATTCAATTCGTGTATCGAAATATTTTATTCCGACGACTCCAGTTTGGGATTGTAAATATACACCCGACAAACCTATCTCATTGAAAGAGCAATTTAAGGATGATAGACCAACATTAGGACTAAATTACACTGAAATTTCCGTTCTTAAAGGCAAGACAATAACCGATATTGAGGGGCTTGAAAAGGACGGTGATGAGGTTTACATCAAAACGTCTGACGGTTGTGTTTACAAGATGTTTCACTTTCAGGAATGTTGCGAAAGTGTTTGGATAGAGGACGTTTGTGGAGACGTTGAAGACCTTATTAGCTCGCCTATCCTTGTTGCGGAGGGATGTTCAAATGCGGAGGATTTGGGAGAATTGCCCAATAGCGATTATTCCCATACATGGACGTTCTACAAGCTCGCAACTGCAAAGGGTTATGTTGATATACGCTGGTACGGTACAAGCAACGGCTACTATTCCGAGAGTGTGGATTTCAAACAATTAAAATGATGTTACTATGCGAACAGAAGAAGCGATAAAAGTCCTTCATGACTTACAGAAGTACAGGCGAGACCAGCACGTGCCTGCCAAATACCCTATGCCGAACCCGAAGCGGATTGGCGAGGCTATCGACTGCGCAATCCACAACCTACGGACGTGCGTGCAGGTCAGCCGTGTCGTGGACGCATACGAGGACATGAATAAGAGTATTGAAGAAACATTTTAATTGAATTGGAAATGAAACGAAGAATAAAGCTACACAGATGTATTTCCTGTGGTTGTATCCTAAAAAGGAAATTCAAGACTAATCGAAATAAGAACGGATTGGTTTTCCGTCTTGTAGATACAAGACCTCATACATTGGAAGAGGTAAAAAAGAAAATATCCGAAGTTAGGAAGTATTATGAGGAAATGGGCGTGCCTGTTATGTCTTTCGATGAAATCCTCGAAGCGAACAAGGACGTGCTGAAAAGATTAAAGGAGAAATAGATATGGAAATGTATGTAGTAATTATACTGATTGCGCTTATGCTTGTTGCTGTTTTCTTTGCTTGGAAAGCAGTATCACATACGAGAATGACACCACAACTACCTATTAGAAGAATACCTTTTGTAAGTAGTTCTTATTATGAAGATGGGGATTGCCCTTATATGAGCGAGAATGTCTTTGGTTGCGAATTATTCTTGAAGTGGGTATATGACAACAGGAATCGCATTGAAATAGCGTACATCAGACCATTTATTGATGACGAAAATTATTATACTTTTTTCGTTACGACACCTTATGTCTTGGGCGGTTGGATGTTTTTAGAAATAGACAAAAATGGAGTTGAATTATATGTCGCAAAAGATTTATGGGAATTGAAACACTCATTCCGAAAAGCCGCATATAGCCCTAATTGGAACTATGTAAGCACAGATAGTAAACGACTTTGGACGAAACTTCGACTTTGGCATAATGAGCAAGTGGAACTTGCAAAACAAATGGGCTACGGCATGAATTGGATAAATCCGAAATTAAAAGAACAAAAGTAACAACTATGACACAGGAAGAAAAGAGGAAGCGACTTGCAACCCTTATGAAGTGCCGTTCTGCCCTATATCTTTGTGGTATGATTACCGAAGCGGAGAACGGGAAAATCTAAGGTAATAAACACAAAAAGTTATAAATAACATCATGCGTATATATATCAGCATACCGATAAGCGGCTGCAACATAGAGAAACAGTGTGCGGCCGCAAGCGAGATAGCGGACAATCTCCGCAAGTTAGGGCACGAGCCTGTAAATCCGTTTGACACGCCCGAAGCACCGCCCGATATGAGCGACAAAGAGAAATACGCCTACTATATGGGAGAGGACATTAAAAGGCTTCTCATGTGCGATGCTGTATTTCTTTGCGAGAGATGGAACGAGAGCAAAGGATGCCTTTTGGAGTTTCATGCGACATCTATTTACGGATTGGAACAATACGGGAAATTTGAGGACATCCCAAAAGCGAACGGCCATGAGTAAATGCAAAGTACACAAATGCCATGCTGCCTGTTGTTACATAAAGATATACATTAGCAGTTAACAGAGAAAAATCTCTGTTAACTGCTGTAATAATCTTGTAAAATCTTTGTCAAAATAGCCAAATTAATTCTTTGCTGTGCATCATCAGGGCGTTCCCGAAGATTCTCCGTAACCTGCTGACGCAAGACCGTACACCATTTGATAACATTGTCATCCGTTATATTTTCTATGTCGGCGTATTGGGTTTGTCGCCTTATCAACATTTCTTTTAATGCACGCCGGAGCAAGCCACTAAGCAACGATTTGTCAAATCCATCAGGCAGCGCACTGACAACCTTAATACGCATACGGATGCCTCCGTGTGGCTTGCTCCATATTGCCGTAACATCGTTAGGGTTATACAATTCGGTGTATTCTTTTTCCTTATGCAGTGTTACAGCTGCCACAAAGGGCAATTCACCACTTGTGCAGCTTATATAATCGGTCTCAGAGCCTCGCCCGTGGCTTCGGCTGCTGTCGATTATAAACAGTGGATATTTACGTTTGCTATTCATATTTGCCATTCATGTTCTTTACCACACTTGTTTTACTTGTTCTTCTATGTTCCACGCATAGACGTGATATATACCATTTACAAAACCATTACATTCAAATGATAATGCCTCGTTGCCTTTGTCAAGACATCTGCCTATAAGCCGAAGTATCTCCCATTGCTTACGCTCGGGCACATATACCATGTGCCGCTTTCCCATGCGCTTTTTGCAAAAATCTAATATTATTTGTCTTTCCATTGTTTTCTCATGTTTCTTAATAAGACATATACTTCTTCATGTTGTAAAAAGCATTCCTAACCCTATCAAAGTTGTATTCCATTCCCGTAGAGGTCTTTATGCCCATTTTTTTGAATGTCTCCACGGCTTCCGCAAATTGCTGTACGGTCGGGTGAGGCTTTTTCCCTTTCGCCTTGTTCTGCTGTATGAAATTGTAGAACACTCCCCAAACTACCTTGTTGTGCGGGTTCTCTCTCGCTGCACGTTTCTTTGATGCTGCGCTGTTCTCCCAAGACCTTTCATTGAATCCTTGCTTACTACCATCCGCAACATATTTGTTTTTCTGCAATTCAACGAGGCTGCGCTCTATTTCCAATATTTTCCCAAAAGCGAAAGCCAAAGCATTATTTGTGGAATCATCTCCGAAACGGAAATTGTCTTTGACAGTCCATAAACAACAGCCTTTGGTCATGCTGATATGCAGTATTTCAATAATCATCATAACATCATCCCCAAGGCGTGATATGTCTGAACATATAATTCTATCCCCATTACCTACTTTGTCAAGAATTTTGCCTAACCTCCTTTTTCCAAGTGTTTTCGTGCTACTCGCCTCTTCTATCCATTTGTCAATGCAGATGTTTTCACATTTGCAAAAATGGCCGATATTAAGCCGTTGATTTTCTGCTCGCCTATCCGTATTTGCTTTAATATACCCGTAGTTCATGGTTTTCTTTTTATAACGTTGAAGTTTAATGTTTATTGTTTACACAATAAATTATATATAATTTATTCATCTTGTTTAATCTCCGTGCCCTGTTGCCTGTGAAAGGAACATACCGAAAATCCAAATGATAATGCCTATTAACATCATAATTCTATCCTCCTATTTTTTAATTGTTCAACATATACTTTTTCATATTATGGTACGCGCTGCGAACACGTTCGGGTGTAAAGTCAAGCCCGGCGGCGGTCTTTATGCCCATCCGGTTAAGTTGCACCGACATTCTTTGTGTTTCCTCCGCCGTGGGTATTCCTCCCATGCCGACAACGCCCCATATAATTCTGTTGTTCGGGTTATTCCGTGCTTTTTCCCTGCGTGCCTTTGCGCTCGCCTCGTTCGCCTTCGACAAATCAACGCCCTTTGCTCTGCCGAAGCTCGTTACAATGCGCCCGGACTTGCTTATAAAACTGCCGTTTTTCCTAATTGCCTCTTTACGCACATTTATTGCCGATTTCGTTCTCTCTTGTATCAGTTCTTTTTCCAACTGCGCAGCAAAAGAAAATGCAAACAAAATCATTTCATCAAGTGCATTCATATTCGCACAATTCAAATCAAGTCCCATTTGCACCACTACAAGCCGGACACCACGCGGTTTCAACTCCTCCGATACAAGTTTGTTAATGTCGCTCATCGAGCGACCAAGGCGGCTAATCTCTGATACTATCAGCATATCACCGCGCCCAAGCATCGGAATTACCTCTTTGCCTAAATTCCTATCCTTGTACGATACGCCACCGCTAACGCCCTCATCCGACACTGTATGTGTCGCTTCCAAATTGTGTGCTTTAAGCCATTCAAAAACCGTGCGTTCCTGTTGCGCAAGCGTTTGTTTCTCAGTCGATACACGGGCATATATGATTACTTTCTTTAACGCTTCCGCTATTTGATTGCCCTTTTCTCCTTTTCCGTTGTAAATGAGAACTTTTCCCATGTTCGTTTGATTTAATTGTTATTGTCTTTGTTTTCAGCCTCCCACATTCCGTTAATAAAATTATAAACGGCAATTTCTAATTGTTCGGGCTTGTAATAATTCGTGTACTGATGAATTATTTGCCCATCGCAATTTTTTCGCACAACTGCATACTTACGCCCTGTTATTTGGTCGGGTACGATTTCGCAAAATGCGTGGATGTGCATTTTTGCTTCCATGTCTATGCGTTCAAGCATTGTTTTTTCTTTCTGTGTCATAGTTTCGCCCTCCTGTTAATTAAAGATTTCACACGGGCAAAAAAAAACATCTATCCCGTTTTCCCGTAATTCTTCCTGCCATTCCTCATTATACACAGCTTCACCTATCACTTCGTAGGCTACATTATCGAACCCATCAGGGCGCGTGCTGATTATCTCACACCCTTTTCCCGTTGCCTGTGCTTCAAAAACGCTTGCCTGATATTCAGGGCAAATGATTAATTCTGTATTCATAATTCAAAGCTTTAATTGTTCGTTAATTATTTATCATTTCAGCGTATTTTTTCGGCAACTTTTTATAAAAACGCACGGAATTCGCGCTACTCCATTCGTTTAGATATTCTTCTTTTATAACCATTGTTTTGCAATTTTCCGTGCCTGTTACAACGGTCAAGCCATAGCCCAAACAGCCCTCTATCAATTCATAAACATTCGCACCTTTATCAACAAGATTGCTAATAATGCGCTCAATTTGTTCAATATTCATGTACCTTTTCATAACGATATAATTTTTATATTGATTGGTTCCCGGCGGTCAATTCGATTGCAGCGGCTTATTGCACCGCGCCGCCGGGTGTTGTATCAGTTGCACAACGCCCAATTTATCGCAATATCATATAAACAGCAAACAGATAAACATAGAATGCTGTAAAACCGCATATAAATTTGGCTATAAATTTATCGTTCTTCATAATTCCGCCTTTAATTTAGATTATTCTTTTCTTGTAAATCTTTCCCAATTCCGCCCAACATATAGCCCGGCGGCGTACATTATCGCGGATATAATTAATATTATTGTTGTCATAATTCAATATCTTTGCCCGTTTGCTAATACTTCTTTTGCCTTGCGCCACACAGCCGAAGCCGTTACCGCGTCAAGTCCGCATGAGTTCCAAACACTTTTCCCGTAACCATAATACAAGCAATCGCAGGCGTTCTCATGCGCCGCCTGTAATTTCATGTCGTTGTACCTTTTCATGTTTCAATATGTTTTTTGATTAATAGTGCCCGCCCGGGTGTCGCTCCCGGTATGCCACACGGCACGGGCTTGGGGCTTATTCTTCTTCCTCTTCTTCGTCTGTTTCCACGTCATTCAGTACGGCGGAAATCGCTTTCCTTAACAGGTAGCAACGTATTGTAACGTCGCACGCTTCCGCCCCTTTCTCTATCAATTTCGCGGAATCGTTGCCGAACTCTTCGCAGGCTTCTGCCAGCAATTCCAGATTATGGCAAATATTTTCTTCTGCCTGCCATGTGTAAATGTATAAGAGCCTGACGCATTTCCAGTAACACTATCCTCGCAAAAAAGGTCTTCATTCAGTTGTTCTTCTAATTCATCGCGGTTGTTCGTTGTAACCTTGATTTCGTTGCTCTCAATGTAGGCGCGTACGTCATCGCATACGGCTGCCATGTAATCGTATTTTTCCATACTGTTTTTTGATTTAGTTGTTTATACTTTTCTTTGCGCGTGTGCGGGACTTGAACCCGCCGCACGGCCTTCAACCGTTCACGCTGTTTCTGCAACTTCGATGCTATAACGGCGGCTGTCATACTCGAATGTGCGCGTACCGTCTGAATGCGTCGGGGAAGCACCATCTACATACCTATGTGACTGTATCACGGCCAAGCCCCAATTATGCGCGTATGGCCGCTTTTCCTCATATAGTTCATTATATATGCTTAGCAATTTCTTTTGCGCCTCTTTCAGTGTTAGATTTTCAGCTTTAGCAACACGGCATTTGCCGTTAAATTCGCGTAACCGGTTTGCTAAATACTGATTAGTTTCTGCTACGATATTGTAGCGCATTTCGTTCTTTTTCATAATCTTATTGTTTTTTTGTTATAAATTCGTAGCGTGGATGCCATCGAAGGCACACGGCTTAACCGTTCCACGCATGATAATGATAAGGCATAGTTATCCATCACCTTGCACAAGTCGGACACGTCAACGGCTTGCAGTGGGTTTATGTGCTTTGCCTTATATACCGCTTTCAGCACCTTTGCGGCGTACTTTATTCTGTTTGTCGTTCTATTTTCGTAGGATTTCCGCGTTTTTCTTGCATAATCAAAGAAAAACGGCTAATTTTGCACCGTGTTCTTAAACACCGGTTAGCGGTTTAGCTTTCCGCCGCCCTTGATGGTTGCAGCCATCAAGGGCTTTTTTACGTCAATCAAAAAAAAGAACTCTGTAATAACGGTGGATTGTGTTGTTACCAACTCCTTTATTATTACACTACAAAGGTACTGCTTTTTTTCGATATATGCAAACATTTTGGCAACTTTTTTATGCAAAAAATCGGTATTTGCGTATATATTGATATATGTCAATTATTACGTTGCTTCATGTTGTAAATCACATAGTTACGCACAAGTGAAGCAAAACAGTATCATAATGCAGCCATTGCGTATATGTTTGGATATTACAAGCGTCAAACCAACCGTATTACAACATGGCGTAATTGCGCATATAACCACATTGTAAGGTCGTATACCGTCATCATGGTGTGGCAGTTATGTTTTATGCGAAAAAACGGCCGAAAAGGGCATAAAATTATGGGATTGTAATATAATATATATATTGATAAGCTAGCTTATCAATATATATATTATATTACAATCCAGAAGATTTGCACTATTTTCTGATAATTTTACACGAAAATCTGCGATATTGTCCTATTTTCGTGCATAACGTCCGTATTGCTCGCACATGAAGGCACGGCAACGGCGTGTAGAGGCGTTAACTTGATTCCATGGCATTCCGGGCGTATCATTACCCCCGCCCCCCTTTTGCCGTTCATTTGTATTCATGCCGCCCTTTCTGTTATTTTTTTTTTTGAATTAGCCATAATTCTTTGTGCTGTATGCACTCTTGTCTTCCTTGCTCTTTCACTGTATGTTATGGTATTAAAATGTTGTTCTTGTGCATTTTTCGCGCACTTATGCAGTTTTCTGTTCGGAATATTTTTTTTACATTGCGAAAATGTTTATATTTGCATTAACAACATAAACGATGGCAAACAAGAATTATCACATATACATAGGCAAGACGATAGATGGTGAATTTGTCGAAAAGGATTTGGAGCGTGATTATCCCGGTCTGATATTCAAGTCGATTACAGGTTTAACGTCTTATGGTGCTCCTGTACTGTATGAGGAGGAATTTGCCGAGGAAGAAGAGTCGGATGTATATTTTCCTTCTACGGTTACGATGAAACATCCGGATATAGTTTTGACGTTGTATTTTATCGGCTGCTATGCTGATGTTTCTGCTGTTACCGATTCAGATAAATACTCTGCCGCTGATGAATCATATCGTCAGTTTGCGGATTTTCTCTATGGTTCTGATTTGATATATTGGGACACGCTTCGCAATCGCAAGGTCAAGATATATTTGAATGAGGCTATAAATGTCAAAACAGAAAAGTTATATGGCGAGCCTTACAAAGAAGTGTCATTTACTTTCAAGAACAAGTATGGCCGTAGTTTCAGTTTGAGCGACCCGATATTCTCTCCTGTATATACATAGTTAGTGCAAAAGAAGAAAGAAATAGAGCAAATGGAAAATATCAAAGACAAATCCCTCCGACAGGCGTTGGAATGTTCCGGCTGCCTTGAGTTGCCAAAATCAAAGAACAATGACGACAACGGTTTTTGGATAAGGGCGATAGTTCTTGTTCGGAAACTTAACTGCACCTCCAATTATGCTTTGGCGGAGCGCAGGGGTGACGGCTGTATAATCTATACTCGTGATTTTGGCGATATGTCACCGATAATAGGCTTATTGAGTATCCACCCTTATTTGTTCCTTGATGAGCGTCTGATTCCTTCTGCTGACGGTAACGGTTACTTTGGCGTTCTCGCCCGTGAGTTGGGTATAAAGATTGACGAGGTGCGTAGTTACGATTCTTCCCGCCTTGTCTCATGCGCCCGTGAGGTGGCCATAAAGCGTCAGAAAGAGAGGATAGAGGCAGATGCCTATGCGGATGAGATAAGCCGTGTCATGGACGAGGACAGTCGCAACAGCCCGGAGTTTTCTTTGGATGATGAAGATATGGGAGAAGTTGGCACATTAAAAACGTCAAGGAGTTCCGCAATAAAGAAACGTGGAAGAAAAAGATAGCAACTATGGAGAAAAAGACAAAGAAAGGAAAAACGGCGAAATCGTCAGGAAATAATTTGTTTTCGTTTCATATTAACGAGAATGAAGTTATAGACTGCACTAATTTCGGCAGCTTTGGGGTAGTCAGAACTAAAAAGGGAATAATGTTCTGTACATATACGGGCTATCACATTTGGACTTCTCCATACGCTGTCGGCGTTGACGGCACGCCCCATTATAACAGCCTGTACAGTTGGCTTGACAACCTTGTGGATATGAGCAAGGCTTATTCCGGGCATGAGAATGAGATTTTTGACAAGGATATTCCGGATGTTACCACAGGTGATATTTTGGAAAGCCAGAAGATAATGACGGTTGCGAACCTTACAATGCCATTGACAATATTTGTTGACCCGGACAAAGCCGCAGATGCAGCGAACAGTTATATGGAATGGCTGGACGATATGCAGGAAAAGCTGTTGCCAACCATTAACGGCGGCATTCCTGACGACATTGACGAAGCCGAATACGCCATAGAACGTACCAAAGCGGAAGTGGCAGACACCTTGGAATCCATGAAAGGGGAACTTGGTGATATTTAATTAACATACCGAACAAAGTTAGTATAATAACATGGATGACATTTCTATAAGACTGCGTCTTTATGACATGAGAGGCTGGCGCATTGTTGACGCTCCCGATGCCGATGGTATAGTCCGCCGTGGCATATTCATTCCGTTTATCCATAACGGTATAGAGGAGAACAATGGCAAGCCCGCTGTAACGTTTATTGCCAAGCGGATGTATATTCCCAAGTATGCGCGTGCTACCCATCATTTCTCTCCGTATATCAGTTCGGATAGGCATAAAGAGATGATAGAAGCCGGGGTATTGCGTGAGGAAGACAAGATGTGGGCACCTTTTGTGGGATGCCTTTACAAGCCACTCTATGCCATGAAGAAGAAAGGCTCAAACTGATGTATAAAAAGGTTCAGCAGGAATACATAATGAGACGTGTGGAAACTGTCGTGTGTGACATTATAAACTCTGCACAGGACGTGCAGGCCACAAAGCATAATGATGTCACTCCGTCACTTCTGTATGACAACAGCAAGAAATGCACCTCGGCAGTGTCTTTGGCTCGTCAGTTCGTGTTTATGGTCTTGCATGACAGTTTCGGATTCAGTTATAAGCAAATATCTCACAGGTCAAATATGCGTGAGACTTCAATAATGAAGTGTGTGCGTAAAGTTCGTACACTGATATTCATTGACACTGTGTATAGTACAATAAACCGGTTGGTAGTTGACGCTCTTAAAGACGGATTGCTATGAATGATTTGCTGAAATTAAAGCGTGTCGCAGAACAGTTGAATATATGTGGCAGATACCGCCGCACATGGGACAATGCGGCTAACCTGCAAGACATAATGGATATGGCACTAAGTGCCCAAGGAATAGAATTTGTCTGTGACGGCTGCGCTTTTGGCTGGGGATTGACGCAAGAATATATATTGAAGAAGTTTGGAGACTACATCAACGGCCGCTATCAGCGCAATATGGGTGGATATACTTCTGAAATGTATGTAGAAGCCAAAGGCGAGATAACGCTCCGCAGTACGCTTAATCTGCTTGTAGGGTGTAATTGCACGATTGTTGTCCCCGAACGGCATATATGCAAGGTTTATGTGTGCAACAGCATTGTGCACTTAGATTGCAAAGGGCACTGTGAGGTTTATGTTTACGGAGACGGTTGTGAAGTCATTGTGGCCGATGGTCTTCATAGTGACGTAACACTCTACAAAGAGCATAAGTCTCATTGGGTAAAAGAGGAATGCCAAGAGGATGGTGGCGAGTGTGCATAGTGAAGTGTGTTGATTGACAATGGATAAAAATTACATCAAGAATATTGTCGCACAGTTGCAGGAAGAACGGAGCGGGAAGAATTTAGTCCCGTGCCATGCGCCAATAGTAGATATTAAAAACATTGTATGCGAAGAGTTGATGCAGGAGTTGAGGGCTATGTGCAAGTCCGGCGAATTGGAATATCACAGGACAATAAACGGCTTTTCCATTAGCATACCTCCGGGAAGATAACAGGGAAGAGAGAGAAAAGGAACAGGCTATAAATTTGGTTTAGTTTTAGTTACTATTAGTATTGTAATCTTATTAATTAATGGCATTCGTTGTGAAACGGATGCCATTTTGTTTCCCCTCAATAAAAAGGGATGCACAATATCAGGAAATACCTATCACTCTTAATCCCCAGCCGCCTTGCATGGGCTTTATTACACGCTCCCACATGGAGTGTATGTTTCTCAATACCATTGTCTGATTTTTCAGTTCTGTAAGCATCGGGCTTGTCGTACCACTGTCATTTGTTACTTCCCCGCGTGACAAGAGATAATCTTTGATAACCGCCACGTCCGCCTGCTGTGTAGCAAGGAAGAAACGCATGGAATTGAGCAGGCTCTCCAACGCAGACGCAGTGTCCTCCGTTATCCCTTGTATGCCCTGCTGTAATGCCGACAATGCGGAATCTGCATTAGGGGATATACCGTAGAAATCAGCAAGTACTTTCATATATTCATCTGCTCCCTCTAACCAGTTATCCTTTGACGAATTCAGTTGGGCGAGACCGGCTTTAAGTTGTTCTACACCGGCAGCCGTATTTCCGTCAGGAGATACTGTTTTATCTATCAATTCAAATATTGGTTTCAGGTATCTGTCCATCACACGCATTACTAACTGTTTTCTTACAAGATTTTCTATGAGTTTGTCAAATTGGCCATTAAGGGCATCCAGCGTATTACTCCCCTCGTTGAAAGCCTCAACCCAAGCATCTGCAAATTCCTGCGCAGCGGATTTGTAATTAGCCTCAGAGCCTAATCCTCCAAGAGCTTCGCGAAAATTCTCCGCAAGTTCTGTTATAGTGTCAAGATTATCTTGTATTTGATTTTCCCATTCCGTAATTTTCCCTTCATCAGGATTTTTACAGTCACGTTCCAGCTGTATCATCTGATCCAGCTTCTTGTTCATCAGTTCAAGGTCTTCGACAGCTTCACTTTTGTATTTCTCCAAAGAAGACAAGCTCCATGCGTCATTCATGCTCTTTTCAAGACGCTCGAACGCGTTTTGAAGTTTGGATATTTCTGCGCTAAGGTCTGCAATCTGTTCCCTTCTTCCAATATCTCCGCTGAAAAGTTGAACGATGCCACTTAGAGCACCCGCTGCGTTTGCAACCATCCCACCGTAATTGCCTGCGTAGAAGTTACCAATGGCTTGGCCTATGTTATCCAATACATCTACGGCAACCTCACCTTCACTACTAAGTCCTCCAAAAGCGTCTGCTATTCCTCTGATGCCTGTTGCTGCTTGTGACGCATATTCTCCAATATCTTGAATTGCTTTTTTCGTATTTTCACCAGCCTGCTCTCCTGTTTGCAGTTCTTCATTCTTTGATGCTGTTACTTTTTTTTGTAATTTTATTTTCTCTTTGGTGAGTTGCAAATCTTCTCTTGCTTGTTTAAGTCGCTTCTCCGCATCGGATATTTCTTTCTTTGCAAGAGGATTATGTTTCGCTTTTTCGCCATATAGTTTTTGCGCAAGTTCATATTGCTTTTCATAAAATTCCACTGTTGCGTTTTGCCTATCTGCCTCCGAAGCGAGTGTCTGTTCCTTGGTCATAGAACTGTTGCGCTCTTGCTCCAATTTCTTTCTCTCTTTCAGGTATTTTATATATTCCCTAATGTTTTTAGTAAGCCCTTTGAACGGATTTCTGTGTACCTGTTCGGTATTTATTTTATTCATAGCCTCCACGACCTCTTTGAGGTCTTCCGGGGACAGGTTATGAAGGGAAGATTTTACCTCCTCCAGCCTTTTGTATAAATAGTCTAATGTCTGTTTTGATGCGTTTTCGAGATTGCCAAATATGCTTATGTATGCGTCAGAGTTTTGAAATGATTTCCATTTGTTTTCATCGCTTTTCTCTTTGTACTTTTTTTCGAGATTAGAATACATCTCGCTTCTCAAAGTACTTTCAGAGATATTCTTATCTATCTTCTCTCGTTCACGAGCATACCACAAATCAATTTGTAGTTGGCTGTCAAGCTGATTTTTATAATCCTTGACAAGTTGCTCAACATTTCTACGTTGCTCTTCCACTTCCTGCTGGTTGAGTTTATTGATGGCGGATGTATATTCCTCGTATAGTTTCTCACCCATTTTCAATTTGAGTTTTGCGTCATCGAGTTTGAGCATTTCGGGTGTTATTGAAAATTCACGATAGATAGTGTTCCGCACGTCATTAACAGACTTTTTTAAGCCCGGGAAGAGTTTGTCTATATCGTAACTGTGAAGTCCGAGGTCTGTTAACTTGGTGTTCAATGCAAGTCCATTAAATGCCTTTTCTATCTCGTCCTTTACCTTGTCTATCTTATCTTTCAACTCTTCATCATCTGTCTGAAATTCCAAATCCGCAACTATCTTGTAAGCGTTACCACGTCTCTGTAAATTCTTAATTTTAGATGCGATATTTTTTATCTGTCCTGTTATCGTTTTTTCATCGGGTACTATTCCTGCCGCATCTTTGTATATTCCTGCGTTTTGGAGCTTATACCGCAAACTTTCCAACGCCTTAGCCTTTGCGGTTTCTGCATCGTAAAGTTTCAGATATTTCTCGTATTGGCTCTGCAAGTCTTTGTATGCCTCTATTTGCTCGGATAGGATGTCACGCTGTGCCTTGGCGGATTTTGCTGACGCTTTATTTGCCTTGTCATATCCCATTATATGGTCAGCGGCTTCTTTATAGCCCTTACCCATGTGTGCTATGTCATTATAAAGCTCATTTATTCGTATATTTTGCGATATAAAATCATATCCAGCATAATTTCCACCTTCCAAATTATGTCTTTGCGTAACAAGTTTTTGAAGTTCTTTGAGCTTACCTTGCATCTGTTTGTCAAGTTCATCATAACCGAGGTCAGAATCCAATTTTGCCAACTTAAAACTGATTGTATATACATTATTTGCAAAGGCATTATCAAGTTGTTTCTTTATGCTGTAAACGTCATCTTCCGCTTTCTTTTTGTCGAAGTTTAACACGAATTTGTAATCGCCAGCCGTTCTTAATATTCCTGCCCCAAAATCATCAATTTCTTTTCTTGCCTGCAATGTGTTTATTTGGAGTTGTATATCTTTGGCGGCTTGTATTCTTGCCTGTGCCTTTGATAATCCGCTTTTAACACCATCGTCAATAGCTTTAACATATTGTTTTTGAAGTTCGTTAGCTATTGTTGCCAACTCACCACTGTAAATATAGCGATTATCAACTTTTTTAATGGTAAGGAGCTCTTCTTTTGCGCTTTGTGCTTTCTGATACAAACGGATTAAACCAATCATCTGATTGGCTTCATTTTCAAAATCACCTTTAACCTGATAAGATTTTTTATTAAAGTCAAAATATACAAGACTGTTGTAAATAGTCTGTAACTTTTTTATCCGTTCTCCGATATTATCTATATTCGTATCATCAGCTTTTATTTTCTCCAACTCATTAAATGCTATCCTTGCACTTTTTGGAAGTTGTTTGTATTTTGCATTTAGATTTGCAATAGCTTCACCTATCTTGTCTGATTCCGCAATAAGGTCGTTTGCCGCATTTGAATAGTCCTTCAAGTCATCTTTAACATTATCGACAATATATGTATCTCTTATGTTTTCTTCATAAAGTATATCCAACTTCTTTTTGCCTTGCAGGAACTGCTCATATCTCTGCAAAGAATCTTTGAAATATTTATCAAGCTCGCTTTCAGATACATCTTTTACGTTAAACTCTATTGTGAGATTTTCTTTCTTCATCATCTCAACGAGTTTCTCCAACGCCTCCCGTTTGTTTTCAGCATTTGAAAGTTCTTTTTTAGAAGCGTTGTCGCCGGCGTTAGCCGTATCGCTATATGCTGCCTTTAACTCTTTAAGTGCGTATATTGACTTGTTATATTCTGTAACCGTTTTTCTTACAGCTTCTGAATATTCATTATATCGGCCTATTAGACTTGAAATTACTTCATACCCAACCATTAAACCAACTAACGGCAAATTAGCCATAAATGCGGATTTAATCATTAATCCGGCTGTTTTAGCTGCAACTCCTACATTCTTGAATCCGAGAGCAATCATTTTAAGACCATTCGCGCCTTTAAGGCTTGCAAATTTTGCATTTGCATGAAATATTGCGTTCATTGATGCGCCTGCTTGTATGGAATACAATTTTACAAGTGCAAGAACGCCCAACAGAGTCTTTCCAACATTCGCAACAGCTTCCCAATGTCCCAAAAGAGCCGTGGCAGAGTCAATAGCACCCTTGAAAAGTCCCTCGTTGTCCTTGCCGATTTCATTCATCATCACATCGACACTATCCTTGAAGTTGGATATCTTACCCTGCAATGTCTCCGCCTGTATCTCCTGCATACGGTAGAATATGCCGCCTTGGTCGGTAATGCGCTTGAAAATCTGCTCCACGTCCTCAAAGGTCACCATGCGCTTGCTTATCATATCCACGATTTGCGCTGTGGTGTATGCCTCGCCCTTGACCTCTTGGAAATATCTCTGTAATTCTCCGTACAGGTTAATTCCAGCTTCCGTAAACTGCCTTACTTCCGTACCACGCAAATACGCCGCCGCCTTAACCTGTCCGTATGCGAGGATAAGGCGTTGCATATCCACGCCCAAACCTGCTGAAACGTCTGCAAGGCGTTTGGTTGTGTCGTATAGTTTATCGCTCTCAATACGATATGCCGCAAGCTGTTTTGTGTACGAAACAAGCTCTCTGATTTGGAACGGGGACTGTACGGCGAGTGCCACAGTCTTATTGAAAATGGCATCCGCTTCGGTCTTATTCTGCAATATGGCTTCGAGTGAACGCTGCTGTAATTCAAATTCACCTCGTACCTTTGCTATCTGACCGATATAGCCCCTTATCTGCGATACGGAGAACATAAGCGCAAACGCCCGTTGCAGCTGTCCTGCTGTGTCCATGAGATTACGGTGGTTGTTGTTAAGCTCCTGTGACGATGCTATTGCCTGTCGGTTGGCGGCGTTAAGTTCCTTTATTTTTGCATTAAGCGTGGCGAGCTTGTTGGTGTAGTCCGCATCAGTCTTAGACAGGGCGTTTCGTGCCTCCGTGAGGTACTTTATAGCCTGTGTGCGACGGTTTATGGTATTGGCGTTATCAGCAAATGACAATGAGCCGCTGTAAGTGGTGTTGCTTGCATAGTTCTGTTTCTGATAGTCCTGCGCCGTTTTCTTCCTTGACTGCTCAACCTGCCTTTGATAGCTTTGTTCTGCCCTCACCATACGGTCGAGAACACGCTGCAAGTTTACCGCACGCTCATTCTGTGTGCGCTCCGCTTCTTTCAGCTCATCCTGCAAGCGTCTCTTTTGCTCAACAAGCGCATCCTGACGTGCCTTTGACATTTTATGTTCTGTGTCATTGAGTGCAGAAGTTATACTCTCTATACGGCTTTTAAGATTTGCAATATTTCCACCAGCCTTATCGTACTTCATAGCCTCCATGAGCTTGTCGGCTGCGAGTTTCGCCGCCATAAGGGAGCTTGAACCAACCTGCCCCGTCTGTTGGAGCTGCCCAATCATGCGGTTTATGGCTTCAACTACACCCGTTACGGAAGTGCCGAGATTAGTAGCTCCCTGTGCAGCTGTCCCCAATCCGCTTCCCATGTTCTGCGTTGCGGATGATGCTGTGGCGGCTGCGCTACCTACCTGTCCGAGTTGGTTTATCACCTGCTGCAACTGTGTGAGAATACCTGTCTTTAATCCTGCCGACATTGAAGCAAAGGAA
>NFZD01011616.1_pt1 | contig 27676 bp, 25 predicted proteins | sample 1095381 | NCBI WGS metagenome assembly NFZD01 (sample SAMN03609891, study PRJNA323583) | gut metagenome | isolation source: feces | host: Rattus norvegicus | place: Denmark: Riget | collected 2013 | reverse complement strand
TGGGAGAACTCCCACGCACGTTTTACCCAGATAAAAAACGCTCGCTTTTAATACCATTTTAACGGATAAATACTCACTGATTATACATAAAACTGTATATTTAATATTAATTTTTAAAACAATATATCAGGTCAAAAAGATAGGGTAATATACATTATCCCTATTATTTATGCAGAGAAGTGGGGGTAGTTTCCAAAATTGGAAGGAATTTCCAAGAAAAAAAATGGGTAGGCTACTTACCCACGCCCTATCTAACAATACCAACCCTTTAACCCACTTCCACCCACTCCAACCTACCCAACTAAATCCCCCAAAACACCCCCACAAAAAATCCCCACAACCATTGAAATTTCAACACATATCAATCCCAACCCCAAACAAACCCAAATCCAGAACATCAAAACTCCCCAAAACCCCAAAATAATTAAGAAAAGTAGCAAATTAATAATAAATAACAGATGAAAAGAATAAGAAAGTAAATAAAAAAGATATAAAATATATAAATAAATAAAACAAAAGAGTGACAGATAATGCCACTCCAGCGTCGCTCCGCGAGAATTAATTATGTTGCATTGAGATAGGCGCGTAGCGACTATCGAAAATGAACGAGTGGGGGGGGGTTAGAAATGCGTTTAGCATTTTTGACACCTGCTCGTGTCAATATAATATATATTAGCACGGATGGGTGTCAAAAACCGCTAGCCCTTATATTCCAATGGTTCCAGAGCTTCATTTTTGACACCCCTATATATAGTATATCTACACATAACTACACAATATGTAGACTACCTATATTGCTCCATACACATATCACATAACATTTCGTCTTTTGGTTTTGGTCTGCCACACATCATACATACTTCCCTGCTTTGCATCTCATACTTACACACAATGTCTGTAATTGCTGGTGGCATAGGGGATAAGTCATCGAACCCATCATACCAACTAAGCATACACCACTTCTCTTTTGCTTCTACCACTTGATATTTAGCAACCAATTCTTTTGGAAGTGCCTGCTTAATCTCTTTGCACATATCTAATATTAAATCATGCCAACCCATTGGGAGCGTATCTAATAATGTGAGTTGCTCATCGCCAATATCGAGCCATGGATATTCTGCTACAAGCTCTCTATTTCTATCTCGTCCCATTCGATACCATCATCTCCATCCTTTAATTTATCTTCCACCGCTGACCTTAATTCTGTTACAACATAAATAGGACATTCTGTATTCTTGTCAATACGAATATCCTTAAACATACATTCTAAACAATCATCTTGACCATCGCAATATCTCACGCAATAGTCTAAGGCGTTGTACAGATTTTCATATACTTTTGTTTGTTTGCGTCCTGCTCTCATTGTCCCTAATCACTCCATCCCCTCTTTGCGTGTTATATCTTCTCTTGCGATACACTTGTTGACGATTTTATCATATGCGTCGAAATAAAATTCATCTTTGTCGCCATTGTATGTGATTTCGTAATATCTTGTGTCGCCATCGACAGTTGTGGATAGGAGTGCCTTATTGTTCTGTAGCACCTTGCTTATCCACACAACGAACACATTATAATCGAATATGTGTGGTATGTAGCCACTTGGTAATACATACTCTGTGGAATTTACATAATCCACTACAAGCCGTTTACAATATCTTATAAACTCACTATTTCCCATTATTTATGCCCACTCCCTTTTATTGTAGATTCTGGATACACAATATCCAATTCATATTGTATTGCGCACTCAAATTCAACATTACACCCCTTGGAATATTCCCAGCCTTCACAAAGCCATATCATATCTGCCATCGCCAGCCTTTCCAATGATTGTGACAGCCAAAATATATCCCAATTAATATCATCACTTACATACTTTTTGAAATGCTTTCTCGTTGCATCATCGATATAACTAGCTATGACATTTATTTCTACGCCATCTGCGTCAAAAAGTTGATGTATCTTTTCTATTTCCTTTTGCCTTGTCGCCAGTATCTCTTCTTCACTTTCTCCACTCATGGGCTGTGATATAAAAACATTAATTATTTTCTTCACCTTCTTTCACAAACAACTCACCACTTGGTTTCATATACACATTATTAAAATCGTAAGTTCCACCATATTGCATAAATTTGTCTCTTATAATGCTGTTAGATAATAATAATTTCAATAACGAGTATATATATGTTTGATATTTTTTCTTAGAATTTAATTTAAGATGTGCGTCTTGCGATTTTAGAGTGTTATATATATCTAATATTGCCTTAAAGTATCCAGATTCATATTCAAACATCATATAAATTCACACCTTTCGCCTTATACCTTTTCCTCGGTCTATCTTTATCTGTCATATACTTGCCAGTGCGAAAGTCAACGCTATGATACACCTTTTGTCGATTGAGTTTATTCTGGTCGATAACCAAGGGCACTTCTGCCTCTTTGTGTTGTGTTGTATAAAGTTTTTTTCTTCTTCTTACTCATTTTCGTATTGCTCCATTAAATTTGCATCTACACAAAAGAACTCTGTATGACTACCAACATCGTACCATGTGTACCCGTCTTTATACCACATTCGCGTGTAGTATGACTTAAAGTTATGGTCGTCTAAGAACTTCTGTATATGCTCCAAAACTTCTTCTTTGAATTGTAAATCAGAAGCTATAAGTCTTTTCTCCCCATGATTGTCTCTAAAATATAAATTCATACTATTCTACCCTTATAAACGTGTTAACAAATTGTTTTCTTAGCGTGTCTTCGATAAGGCTTAAATCTTTTGCGGTCAAAAGCTTATCTTGCACGTTGCGATTAAGTTGCTTATAATTTATTTTATTTATTTCATATTCAAAGGTTTGTGGTTGCGCCAATGTGATGTGCCACGCCACAGAGTATGCGTTCCACCCTTGCTCTTTGAACGCTTCTTTGATTCTCCGATTCATAATCTTATAGAATCGCTTGCGCTCGGTTGGGTATAGATAATGCACACCTTGTATATTGGATAGATGGTATTCGCCTTTGTTGGGGTTGCTCTTTAGCCCCTCATTAAACTCTATGATTGAATCGTGTTGTATCGTTAAGATTTTAGATATTTCCTTTTCGTTACAATCGTGGTGGGTTGATTTGAACTTCCCATTTTCATCAATCTCGTTTTTGTATAAGCGGAACGTCTTATGCTTGTTTATCAATGACGCCTTCTCTAACGCTGTCAGACTATCATATATAACTCGTTTTAATAATCTGTACGAGCTGGAAAAGAAGATGTCGCTCTCGCTTAATATTCTATCAACAATATATTGGTCATTTGGCATATCATCACGCTTTAATGTAATGTTGAACCCATCAAGATATTTGTATGGGGCGTTTTTCCCTATAAAATAGTTGTGGTTGACCATATAAGTCATTTCCAAGATGTCACGATTGGTCAACACAACAGATGTTTGGTGCGTCCTTTGCTCCAATTCATAAAATAAATTGATTAGAAATTGTTTGATATATGTTGTGAACTTGCCATGATTTTCTACAATCTTTAGCTCGTCACTATCGGTATACACCTTCCCAATATATATACGCCCCTTTTCTTGCGATAGGTCAACATATTGCTTGATACGATTCAAATGCAGAACTTTGCCCTTGCCACCCTTTGGCTCTTCGTTGATAAGCTTGCATAATTGTGGGTATTTTACATATTGCCCCTCATAATCTTTCAATATGTCATATGGGTTATACATTATTCAGTCTTGACCTCAATGGATGGCAGTGTCTGCCTTGTTGACAATGATTCAATAACATCGCCAGTTTCCTTATAAACAACCATACCATCTTCAGTGCTCGTGATATTTTTCTTGAGTGTTGCCCAATCCACTTCCTTGATGGTCTTGATTAGATTCTTGTCGAGTTCATTGACTTCCTCAATGAAATCATCATCACCCTTATGCTTGGTTACAGCTTCTCCACTGCTCATAATGTATTCAGTCTTTGGCAGTTTCTTAATGATTTTGCCTGCTGGGAGTGTAATGGATTCCTGTGTCGCAGTTTTCTTCTTTGGCACTTCGTCACGTTCAAGATATTTCCCCAAGCAACCAGATAGATATGATGTGGTACGCTCACACTTTTCTTCCATCTCTTTGATTTGCGCTTTGAGTTTTTTAATTTCCTTATTGGCACACTCAATAAAATAATCCTTACGCTTTCTTTCATCAGCAATCTTGCTAATAGCCCAATCTGCCGCAGAAGCGTCTTTTATTTCAAACTCTTCGTGCTCATCTTCAACATCCCCATATTCAGCCCAATCATCCATGTTGATGTCATCATAAAAATCTTCAAATCTTTCCATTCGTATGTCCTTTCTCTTGAGATATAATATTGTGTAATAATTTATTTAATTCTTTCCAGCTTGACACTGTATAGCCATCCCAATCCTGTGCGTCATCAAATGCTCTATCGCACTTATATAATATTTTATATTTTGCATTTGTCTCCTTTAGGAATTGCGCATTGTCGTCAATCATAATGCCATCAGCCATATCTATAATCCCTTTTGATTTGCCCAATGGTATTCCACGAAACTCTATATCAATCCCTATGTCCATCAAATGCTCCTTAATCCAATTATACTTTTCTTTTATGGCAATGCCATCAACCTTGCTCACAATAATAAGATTATTGTATTTTGCGTATCTCCTTAATGTTGGTATCACATCGTTCTTTAATTTTAATGTTTTAAAGAACTCCTTTTCGCCAAACACACTAACGATGTTTTCTAATGGTATATCTGGGTACACATCGCTAAAGTCCCACATACCAATATCTTGGGGTTTGACATTGCGATTGTATCTTTTGTTGATGATACGTACTACATTGTCTACAGATGCCGTAATAGTATCATCAAAATCTATATATATATTCATATGCCTATCTTGTCCTTACTGTATAAATAATTTTCATTTGAAACTTCGGTTAATATAATATCTATGTCAAATAATTCTTTAAATGCTTTGCGTATTTCTGTTAAACTTGTTTTAAACCATTCTTTTCTTGGATTTACTTGGTTAACTCTATTGTCTGCAAAATATTTATGTAATGCACTTTCGACTTCAAAACAATCATCACAATAAACATATCCATGTATGTTCATAGGGAAGCTATGACTTGCACCAGTTCCCAATTCATTCATACGCTCTTCTACGCTTCTGCGAGTGATTCCAATCTTATATTGTCCTTCCTTCATGTCGTCATTAGACACCACATATACATACCCAGCCCTTTTGTGGGTAAGCGCATAGTTATTTTGCTTAATCTTATTTTCTAATTGCTCTATGTCTCTTTGTATATTTCCATTCTTAATGCCTGTTTGTTCTAATTCTTTGTTGAATTTGTATTGTAGTGCGACCCTTTCTTTTTCAAGTTTTTCTTGCGCCTTTTGTAATTGCTTTTCTTCTTTGAGTTGTTCTTTGATAATTTCTCTTTCTGTGCGTTCAATTTCCTTTTGCTGTTGTTTATAAAATAATAATTCTTCTTGAATTTGACATTGTTGTGTTTTTAAGGTTAAATATTCTTCTTTAAGCGTAATGTTAAATATTGATAGTTGGCTGTTGATTCTTTCGTATTTATTTCTTAGTTTTATAATTATGTTGCTAATGTTGCTTAGTGTTATTTTGTTAATCTGTGCATCGCAATATGCGTCAAAAGCATCCAGTGCTATTTTGGCTACATTACGAAACATTGCGTTGCCGTCATTAAAGCTTCTGTTAATCATAAATTCATCGTATGGTATTTCAAAGCAACACAAATCCCTCTTGCACTCAGATTGTTGTGTAAGGTTTTCTTTTAGTTCTATGGTTTTGTCTGTTATTTTGTTTGAGATTTCAAATTGCATTATTCATAATCTTCCCTTTTACTTGATTTATCTATATTATAACACCTACGTGCCCAAAAGTCAACCTTTAAATTGCTAAAATGTGGAAAATTTATTTTTGACACCTCTCCGTGCTAATATACTTTTATATAAATATATTAATTATACTACTTGACATAATATAAATATAGTGTTATAATATAAATATAATTTGGTAATATTTGGAAAGGAGAAATATATTATATATTATATATAATAAAATTACAAATTTTTACTTACTATTTCTTTACAATAATACCTACAATACAGTTTTACCGCCGTATAAACCGGCCCACTTATGCGTGCGCGCTATCCTCGAAAAGAGAAGCCAGAAAATCAACGGCTTTCTCTCTTAGCTCGTCTATCGTTCCGTTATTCTCAATTATCACATCGTACTGATACTCAAATACGTCATTGTCTGCGTGGTTTGAAGTTTCTTCAGACTCTACACTCGCGCGCCTTATAAGTAAAGTTGTAGCGCCATACATCTCTTTCAATCTCTGTATTTCCTTCGGCTCTCTTACGTCAACAAACAAGACAACTCTATCTGCTAACGAGTCGCCGCAAGTAAAAGTTTCTTGAATTTGCTGAACTTTTTCTTGAATCTTCTTCATCGGAATATCGTCCCAAGTTGTCAACAAATCTTTCAAATCACTTAGAAACTTGCGATTCTCTGGTGTTTTCTCACCATTCCAACCACACTGCCGCGCTATTGTTTTTACATAATCAATCGACGAGTAAACATAACAATACGCGCGACCTAATCCCATACACAAGGACTCGAATGTAGATTTACCGCTCGTTGGTTTACCATTAACTACTACTATTTTCAATTTTTAGAATCCTCCTTGTGATAACAAAAGAACTCATTATAAATTCTTTCGTAAAGATTAAATCCGTCTTTTTCATAAGTATAACCATAAGCGTTTTGAGTAAACTCAAGCATTTTATTTATCTTATTACTATAATAATCTGTCTTTGCATCTCTCGGAGATTCACGAATTAGGTCTCCACGCTTAGCATATCTTTTTAATTTCCAAAACTTATAAGGAGACATAGCTACATGAACTTTACACTCCTTATTAATATTACTACAAAATATAGCTTGGATAAAAATAAATCTATCTTTTTTATTTTTCCAATCAATTTTTCCTAAATATATATCACCATCTTCTCGATAAAATCCTTGAAGATTTGCCATTACAGCAAGACATACATTATTGTATAATGTTTCGTCTAACATAAATTAACTCCTTTTTATATATATTATTTTGCCTTACTTTCTATAAATATTATACTAAAAAAGAAGATAAACTTCAAATTTTCTGTTAATTCCATATCAATTCAGCCCAAAGTCTACTTATAAATAGAACCTAAGAAAGGAGGTTATATAAATGGAAATGATTACACTTATACTTACCATGAGCACTGTCTTGTGGTATGTAATCGACCGACTCAAGGCTATCTGGAGTGACCTGAGCTTTGGCAAGTATATCACCATGATTATTGCTGCGGCGGGTTCTTTTGCTCTTGCGTTCAGCTTCAAGCTTGACCTCGTCTATGCTCTCGAGCTTGTTGAGAACATAACTCCTGCGGGCGAAGTCCTTACCGCTCTTGTTCTGATGTCAGGTTCCAGTGCGGTATCCGAGATTATAACTCGAGTCAAAGGCGAACAGTAAAATTAGGGTGCGCTCATCATTGATGGGCGCGCTTCTTCTTTCTAAAATTTGAAAAAAAGAAAAAAATTTGGTATACTTGATATAGAAAGGGATAAAACAGAATTCGGCGATTATGCCTTTTTATAATTATTGAAAATAGTGGAGGAAAAAGGATTAATGGATAATGAAAAAATTCTTGAGTTCGAGTCAAAGGACAATGAACAAGTAAAGACTACTGTTGACGGCGCGGAAGATGAGATACCCGATGAGCTTGCGGCGATGGCTAATCTTGGTTCTTTTCTTGCTCTTGATGATGAGCGTTTTGCAATATTAGCTCCTATTGTTCTTGAACAACTCGAACGCAGTCTACAGAATACTAATGTGCGTCGCTCCCTTTATATTAGCTTTATTTCCAGTGGTGGAGATATGGGTAATATTAGAGACTTCTACGCAGACCTTGCTAACGCTATCGAAGAAGAGGTGGGCGAACTAAGCGAACAAAAGAAAGATTTCCTTAAAGTTATGGTTGCTCTTATGATAAATGGAATTGAGACAGCTGACGCAGAATCAGAGCGTCTTATAACAATTCCAATTAAGCGACTCAACGATGAGGTAAGAATACCCACCTATGCGCACGATACCGATGCGGGCATGGACGTCTATGCTCTTGATGATTATACGATTGCGCCCGGCGAGACAAAATTGATTCCAACAGGTTTTAAGATTGCAATTCCTACCGGTTATGAATTGCAGGTACGTCCTAAAAGCGGAAGGTGCCTAAAGACAAAACTTCGCGTAGCCAATACCCCGGGAACGATTGATGCGGGCTATCGTGATGAAGTTGGTGTTATTATAGAAAACGTAGAGCCTCCCATCAAGGATATTACCTATGAGTTCGATGAAAATGGTCGGCCTATTATTACATCAATTCTTCATGGCGCATCGTACACAATTGGCAAGGGCGAGAAGTTTGCACAGTTGGTACTAAGTGCTGTTCCCAAGGCAACTTTTAAGGAAGTTTCAAAGATAACAGAAGATGGCGACAGGAAAGGAGGATTTGGTTCAAGTTCTATCTATGCCAAAGACGATAGTCGTTACGGTTCTGACCTCGGAGGCAACGACTCCCGTGAGCAAAATAAAAATTGAGGAAATTCGTGCAGAGCTTGAACAAGAAAAATGGAGCCTTATTTCTAATTCATACAAGAATTTAGATAGCGAGCTAATCGTCGAGTGTCCCGAGGGACATCGTGTATATTCAACTTGGAAAAAACTCCGTGTTAAAAAAGAATGTCCTGTTTGTAAGCAGAATATTTTTAATGATAGAACAACAAAAATAATTCCGAAAAAGAAAGACACTTACCGCGTTTTGGCACTTGATCAAGCAACTTATATAAGCGGATTTAGTATATATGATGATAAAAAATTGATTCGGTATGGCACTTTTGAAACTGCGCTTATCGAAGAAATAGCACGCGATGATGCCGTACGAAAATGGCTTATTTCAATGATAGCAAATTGGAAACCAGACCTTGTTGCAATAGAGGATATCCAAATGCAACAGCTTGGAGGAAAGCAAATTTATGGAAGTGATAATGTCGTTGGAATCCAGACTTTTAAAACGCTTGCTCATCTCCAAGGAATACTGATGGAAACCTGTTATGAGATGAATATAGATTTTCTACTTTGCCCCACACCTACATGGCGCGCGCACTGTCAAGTCAAAGGTAAGACGCGCGCCGATAAAAAAAGATCTCTTCAACTTTTGGTGAAGGATTGGTTTGACGTTTCTGTTACAGAAGACGAGGCTGACGCGATTGGTATTGGTAAGTATGCAAGTGAAACCCACACTGCGCGCAAGGTTGAGTGGCAGGATTGGGAGTAAACGTCTCAAATTTTATATAAAATTTGAGACGAAAATTAAGTAGCATTTAGATAAAAAGAAACCACCTTTTTGTACCGCGGAGACAAAACTCTCTGTTTTGTACAAAAGAGGTGGTTTTTTATGCAATTTGCACAAATTTTTCTTAGGTTACGGGCGTCTCATCTTCATCTACGATAAGATCCATTAGAGGAGCCAGTTCCTCAAGAGAAATTTCAATATTATCAAAATCCTTTATGTCGAAAGTATAGGGAATTTCGACATCAATTTTATTAAGCTCATCGACTTTTTGGTTTGCATCTTGGATGTGGTCCTTTTGGATAATGACATTTGTGCCATCTTCGGAGAGGACATAAGAGCCATCTTCTTTCTTTTCGGCATATTCGTCGAGAATTTGACGGAAAAGATTTCGATAGTTTTCGGCTTCATTGGAGATAAGCTCGGCAAGTTTTAGAAGTCGATAAGCGGTTTTTATTGGAAGATTTTTAGATTTTAGGTTTTTGATTGCCTCTTCCATAGCAAGAATTTTTTGAATACGCATTTTAAACTCCTTTTATTTATTATTAGACACCAATTACTGCACGAAGAACAAAGTATTGAGGTGTAAATTTAACGCCACTATATGCCGTATGCTCATCAGCCTCATTATCTTCATGTCCCTCAATGTAGTCGTCAGCAACATAAATATACTTACGAGCGATACGCCCTCCGTTGCTTAATAGCATGGAGACACCAAAGACATGGGCGGGATCTGGGTCTAATGCAGCCTTTAGTTCAATATGATATTTAGGGATAAAGAAATAATGAAATCCATAATTTTGAACTGTATTATTTGAGTACACACTCCACACTAAAACAATTCCATGGGGCATCTCGCTCACTTTACTGCTCAGTTTACACTTTTCTTGCTTCCCAGCATTATCCAGCCCCATCCATAGTCCGCCTTTGCCTCCATCCCACAATAATGTATTCTGTCCGGTATGTTTTATACCGCCAATCGTAACATTAGATGTTGATATTCCCGGAGTTATAGACCAAAGTGCACTCGATTCATTGGCAGTAATCGCGAGGGCGGCACCAGTTGTGCCAGTAGGTGAGTTTTGTATAGTAAATGATGAAGCATGTAATCTGAATAAACCGCCGGTAGAAAGGTGCAACTCTCCGTTTGCATTTACACTTATTCGATTTGAACTTAATAATCTAATCCATCCGGTTGTGTTTTCATCTTTAGCAGTTCCCCAAGAGGTAATTTCAATATAATTAGCACCGGCACTATTACTATTAATAGCAACCCATCCTAAACTACCAGTAGTCTGTTTCGTGTGATAGACGAACATTCCGGCAGCTGTACTATTTGCTCGTGTAGAGTCGTTAGTTACCCATAAATCATATTCCGAGCCAGTTATTTTTAAGCGTCCTGTCAGCCACAAAGACCCATCATCAACCGTCTCCAAAACGGGATTTCCGTCATCATCACAAATTCGTATACCATAATTTCCATCATCATTCAATCGGCCAATTAAAACCTTATCTGTATTCCCTTTCTTAACAACGATATCATACTTATTATTAATCTCAATAGAACCGACAACATTATTGCTACTGTCTTTTTGTATCGAACGTATAAGTAACCCCGACCAAGTCAACGAGAACATTGAATTGCTTCGAACCTCTTCCTCATTCGCAGGAACAAAGTTCGTATTATCATCATCATTACCATTATTATACCCATAAATTCCGAATTTGTCAAATCTTACGAACCGATTCATCTTCAACGCCGAATCAGACGTAGGCGTAAGGTAGTCTTTCCCGCTCCAATAAGCGGTAATACCATTTATATCCCAACGGAACGCAGGTGTAGTACCATCCATAATCGTAATCTTCGAAGTCGAAATCGAACCCGCGCTTAAGAACTGAACTCCGATTTGTCCAGCTTTCATCATTGTGGTCCACGTCTCGCCGCCATCGTCACTGAATACGATGCCGCCGGAGGTTATCTTGAGTTTTTGATCAAGATTTTTCAAACTCGTTAGTGTTATGCCAGTATTATCCTGTACAACAGATTCGTCGGTTGCTTTTGTAACAATATCCTGCGCGGCAAGTAGGCTATCTTGAAGTACATCGGCTTTTAATTCGCCCTTTTCATTGACTACGCTCGCGGCCCGATTGTATCCGCCTTGGGCAAATTGTAAGGATTGAGTAGTTGCATTAATACGTTGGAATAAATCCTCAAACTGGGTCTTATAGTTTTGAACCGTAATCGTATCCTTATCCGGTTCATCAAAATTTATGCTAATTTCAGAGATAAGAACTGCTTCTTTATAAGGAGTTCGTGTCTTATCAATTTTTGAGTAGTATTCATACCCAAAAAAGTCTGGGTCTTGTATATAAGTAGTATCGCCAACGTGGAATCGGCGGAACTTAAACTCTGGAAGCTCGCTTACACGAGTAACCGCAATATCATATTGAACCTGCGGGCGACTGCTTGTGTATGCAACACTCAGTGCATCGTAGTAGTATATGTTTGGGTCAATGTAGTCTTCGGAATTCCATGAACCCTCTTGAATATAGGTTGAATACTTATTATAAAATTTTTGATGGAGTTCTTTTATTTGTTTAAGGAGGGTTTCGCGCAGTGTAGTGTTGGCAATAATAGCAGTTTGTAATGTTGCCAATGCTGTATCAAGTTTAAGACAAATTGCTTTGTAGGTAGCAATATCGCCATCAAGGTCTTTTATAGTTTTAATTAAGTTGGTATTTTGGTCAGAGGGAGCAAGCACAGAAGTTGTTCCATCACCTGTCTGGTTAGGTTTAGAAACATATTGCTTAATCTGTTGTAAAGCTTTCTGTATTGGAATCCATTTCTTCTCTATCAAAACATTCGACTTATCTGAATCATCGGCCTTTGGATTGGGGGTTTCGGTCTTTATTTCCGACGTATCGCCTCCCAATGCGGCCAGCTCATCAATCAGTTCGTTGCGCTCTTTAACAGCACAAGCAAGCAAGCCGTCATACACAACCGACTGTTGAAGAAGGCGTGTTTCTTGGTTTCGTAGTAGAATGGCTCTGTCTGCGGCGCTTAGATATTCAATATTATACCTATGAAGTTTTGTATAATATCCGATATAATCATCGCCCACACCGGAATAGTACAGGTCTCGATTTAATGTCTCACCATCAAGCAAACCTTGATTTACATAGTAATCAAAATTAAGTACGAAGTTCTCGCGCGGATAGTTCTCCTCACTATCGACGATAGAGCAAGTTCCATTCGGTGCATTCTCGTTATAGTTTGCGAGTACGATAGTCTTTGTGACAAGTTCGGATGAAGATTGGGTACGACGAATTGTATTAAGGTCAATACCATAGGTAAAGCCATAGGACAGTTGTTGTCCAATTTTCTCGGAGAAGTAAACGGTTTTCCTCTGCTTACCCTTGGAATCGCGCTCGATTGAACCATCTACATTGTGATAAATCTTAAAGCGCGCCCAACACTTAAATGTTTCTGCAAGTTCTTGGAGCAGATTAAAACGATTTGATTGTTGTCCATAAATAGTGCGGACTTTTTCAAACTGGCTATACTCGCGATCCGTTGCGCCTGCACTCTTAGCCCAACCACCATAGACAGGTTCGTATAATGGGCAGGGAATTTGTGCTTTGTAGATATATGGGGCAGTTCCATCCGGATTTGATGTGCCTTCATAGTAGTAGTAATAGAATTTTTTCGCAACATCTGTAGAATTTATATCATAAAGGTCAAAAATTTTATCATTTCCGTCACTGTCTTTTCCATGAATTAATTCATAAAGCCTTGTTTCAAGAATCTTTATAATTGTTTCGGTAGTGTTTGTACTTTTAATGACGAGTTCGGCATCTTCTAAGAAGTTCTTTGCCAAAGCTTTTAGACAGGTTAAAGTACCCGAATACCAAACCGTGCCATTACTATCAATACCTTCTTTAGTTAAAGGGGTGAAGATGGGGAAAACATTAGAGGGCTCATTTTCGTCTTTATAAAGCGTTCCAAGACAAATAGTAGAATCGTTTTCTTTATCTACAACTGCGACGGATAATGTACCATCTTTAAATTCATCTTTAAGTCCGATTTGAAACTTGACTTCCATTCCCTCAAAAAGACCGCTTGATAAATATTGTGCGGCACTTGACAGAGTATTATTAACTAAATTCTGTCCAGCTTTAATCGCGGCACTTAGGTATGAGTGACCTTCATATGTTGTTAAGTCAGTATTAAGTTCCAACTCTGGGAAAAGGCCAATTTTAAGATCTGTACCTGTCCAACCGATTGTATTTTTAAAATCTTTGTTGTTTGAAAGCAAGTTATTAACAAGATCCGACGCGTCGTAGTCATAGTCAACATAACCAAAAATACGCTTATCGTCTGCAGTAGGATTCGAACCCTTCACCTTATATACATTAACATAACGCTCTAAGTTAGCGTCATAAGTTGAAAGCTGTTTGCGGCAGTATACATTGCCACGGTATCGGTCAGAAACATAAGCTTCTTTACTAATTGTAAAGATAGTTCTTAAACTACCTCCAGAAGTACCGTTTTGAGGGACTTTGAATTGATAATTACTACCATTTATAATCCATTGTCCGCCAGTTATCAGCCAGTTGCAATCCTCATTAGTAATCACCATGCTACTAAACTCAGTCGTATACTCAGGCGCATAAATAAATTGAAGTGTAGTCATATCTGCAATTTCGTCATCGTTATGCGGCACCATTGAGTAAGGAAGATAACAAATCGCGCCATTTGGTACTTTTTCATTTATATCCTTAGTTATATTCAAAAAACCGTCTGCAAAGCTTCCGCCAAGATCGTTTATATTAGTAGTTTTAGCTTCATATAAAGCTTCTTCCTGCGTTTGAAGTAAATGATCCGTATTTTCCTCGTCCAACTGCCAATCAGTTCCATCCAAAACAGCAGTCGCAAGTTCATAAATAGTTCCTTGGTTATTATTTGCTTCGTCACTAAAATTAAGCTCAAAGCCACTCTTACCAAGTTCGTTTATAAACAAATCTTCACAAGTATACGTAACAGTATTACTATCAGAGTCCTCAGAGATATCCTTAACTACAAGGTCATACCACTTATCATTTATATCTTCTTGTCCATTATCCCAATAAGCTTTGACCCTGCGCTCATTCACAAGTAATTTAACAAAGGGGTTGTCTATTCTTTCTCCCGTTGTTGTATCAATATATGACAAATAAAGTTTGAAAGTGAGTGTATGTGTTCCGTTTACGTTCAAAACAAGATTTGGCTCCAGTGCGCGCGAGCCATCAGTCATAGTGTTTGAGCCAATTACACAAAGTTTCCTTTCTTCGTAATGGCTCTCCATTGCCCCAGAAGCAGCCACAAAGTAATCTTCCCAAACACTTATTTCATATTTGTTCATTTAGCTGCCTCCTTTTAATAATAAAGATAATCATATTCAAGTTTCTTAATTGGATCTCCCTCAATATCGGTATATGTTGCCAAATACATCTCGGGATAATCAAATGAGGGTGGTATTGTAAAGAAATCCCCATCTTTAATAAGGCTGTTATAAATCTTTCCAGTGGGTTCATTTGGTTGACCATCTTCGGTTGCCGAATAGCCGAGTAAGAGATTCGACTTCACATCAACACAAATAAACTTGTTAGTATCTTTGTCGTTTGCGGGAATTGTACGATCCGCCGCAGAGTCGTGAAAGTTCAAAACTTTTCCCGTCCGAATAGGGCTTGTGACAACCGGATTTAGCTGTAAGCAAAGAGTCTTAACGGGAAATACGCCATCACGGAGAGTAATAAAAAGTTTAAAATCCGTTTCAAGGTCGCCCGCATTGTAAACTTTTATACCATACTTAGGGGTATCCGTCTTAAATTTTTGCACCTGATCATAGTCTCCCTGCTGCATTAACATATTACTACTTTCGCTCCACTCATCTCGATTCGAAGCAAAACCAACCCACTCAGGGATTGAATACTCTCCATTTGAGCGAAACTCGTTTAAATATTTAAGCCCCTTTCCATTAATATGTCTATTCCGCGCGAAAGGTGAGTAAGCTGTAAACTCCAATGTACCCTCGCCCTTATAAACTCTCTGACCTTTCTCATCAAAGCAAATATAAGTAAGTTGTGGTTCACCTGTCGGTTTAACCAAATACTCTTTGTATGGTCGTTCATCAAAAACTAATGGTACAATATCCTTGCATGCCATCGCGCGCCGTAAGTTGCGAAGCTGAGTCTCCGTCATCGAATCATACGCAATTGGTATTGAAAATGGTTTTTGAGAATAATTTGACTTCCAGTAATACATCCCATCCCCACCGGGCACTTGCGCCGTAGCGTCTGAGAAGCCGGGGAGCAAACTCTCATTGAATCTGCTCCCGTCGCTTGTTCTCAGAATACCCAGTTTGGAAGAATGGAAGTTTCCTATGGAAAAGCCAATAAAATCGCCTTTTAAAACTTCCAAATCTCTTCCTCCTTTATCTCTTTAGGTTTATCGTTCTTACATTACGATAATTCGCATCTTTTGTAATTTCCTTCTTAATCTTTCTTACGAGCTGATCTACGTCATAATCGTTCGAAAGTCTGTCTACTTGTATGTCGATATCGTAATAGTTATCTCCGTTATTCTCAGAATTACTATTGCCGAGGTTTCTGGTTTTTGTTAATACCTCACCAAGGATATCACGCAATTGTAAGAAGTTTTCGGTATCGCGCGCATTGAGTACGGCTTCTGGTCTTGACTTCGTGCCATCCAGCCATGCAGGGCCAGTGAAGTTGGCAAGTCCGCCTTTTTTATAAGCTTGCAATGCGGCCGCAGTATACCAACCAGTCCAACCAGAGGGATCGTTGCTTGTACCGATTAAGTAAGGATACTTCGCGCCTTTGCGTATCTTTAGGATTTTTCTATTGGAAAGACCCTTTGCTGCGCGACCACCTGAACCATCGGATGCTGCATTACCAAAGCCAACAGTACGAACTCGAGTACCAACAGTCAATGCTTTCGCACCGGAATTAGAGGTTGGATTCTTCTTTGGCGTTTGGTTTTGCGGGGTTTGAACTTTGTTGACATCGGGATATGAAGTAGAGGGAGTGTAGGTATTTTTGCCTGCATTTTTAGCATCGAGATATTGCTTGGCAAGAGTCGTATTCATGTTGCGCTGTTCGATAGCTTTCGCACGCTCTTCTTCGGACATTTGGGTGTATTCATAGTAATCGGTTAAAATTCGCTCAAGTTCGGAACCTTCGATGATCTTACCATCGGGACCCCAGCCCTCTTCCATGAGGACTTTAACTTGTGCCCACAACGCGCCAGACTCTTGATCTTGCTCAAGTTGTTTTTGCATGATTTCGAGTTGCTTCTCACGAACTTTTTGGGCTTCGTCATTTTGTTCTTCAAGCTCACTTATCTTTTGGTCGATAAGTTCATCAGTATAATCTCGACGCATTTGCTCGACATCTTTACGTGCAGCGATTATATCGGCTTGAGTTGAACCCGTGTCACGCTCCATACGGAACAATTGTGCGTCTTTGTCAGCAATTTCTTTTTCTCTTTCGGCATTGTCACGTTCCTGACGCTGTTTGTCAATATACTTGCGAAGAGCATCGAGTATATCGGATTTTGCTTCAGAAAGAGTCGAGATGTACTCACTGTACTTGTCAATTTCGTCTTGACGCTGCTTGATGAGAGCATTGTAGACATCTTTTTGGAAATCAATGTATTCGTCGCGTCCGCGCTGAGTAAGTTCGTAGAGTTGGTCCTCGATTTCCCAAAGAGCATCCTCTGTACCCTCAATTTCACCTTTTAGTTCTTCAAGTTTACTTACTTGTTCTTCGATTCCCTTGCCGATGTCCTCGTCTTTGTTTTTATTTATAAGATTATAATCAATGACAATGTTACCCGTTGCCATATCATAGCGAGCATATTTGGAGTATTTATTCTTATTGAGCTTTTCAACGTCCTTCTTGCGTTCAGCAAGGAGTTGTTGTTGGAGAGCTTTTTGTTGCTCGAGAGACTTACGTTCTTGCTCGGTTTTCTTGGCAAGATCGGAGGCATTGCCAAGACCATATTGGACAAGACGGTTATATTCGGCCTCAAGGCGATTACGTTTACGGATTTCGGTGTTGATTTTTTGGGTCAAGTTGTAGAGACGATCGTAAGGATTTTCCCATGGGGTTTCTTCCTTAGAAGACGATGATGAACTGCTTGAGGTGTCTGTACGACTCGCGGAGGTAGTATAAGAGGTTCCTCCGCCACCAGAGACAGTAGTACTTATATTAGTTTTTAGACCATTTGTGCTGCTTTGAGCATTTAGTTTGTTTCGTGCGTTTTCATACTTCTCTTTTGCTGCTTGAACATCAGAGTCGTCTTGCCAGTTAGCCAGATCAAGACTATTAGTTTCTCCATCAATATTTAATATCTTAGCCCAGTGAGGGTGCTCTTTTGCAAATTGTTTTATAACCGTATTTAAAGCGGTTATAATACCATTTGCGGTACCAGCACGCATCTGAGCCTCCTGCACTGCTGCCATATACTCTTGTTGAGCCGCGATAACGGGATTATAAGAACCATCAGCGATTGCTGTGGTGACTTGATTGGTTATGACCTCTTGCTGTTCTTCCGGAACAGTAGGAAACAAGTCTTTAACTTTTTCAGCAGTCCAAAACTGTTCAAGCTCTTGCTTAGCCTCACTGGGGTCTAAGCCACATTCTATAGTCAGATAGTTGTATTGACTTTGTAATAATTTATTAAGTTCTTCTTGAAAATCATCGGCATTTATAACAGGATCTATCTTTAGCTGTTCACCATTGAGAAAAGTGCTCTTATTCTTATCCCATAAATTGGTGAGGTTCTCAGTAACCTGACTTTTAAACTCTTCATTGTCTACTTTAGGTTTGACCTCAACTTTAATTCCGTCATTTTTCTTTGATAACACATCTTCTATCTTTTTCTTTGCTTCTTGTGCAGCAACAGTTGGATCTTCTATATTTATACCCAATACGGGAGCATATTCAGCTAACTGCTTTTCATTTAAATCAATAAACCACTTCTCTTCTTGTCCGTTTGCTCCGCTTACTTTATAGGAGGCGCTCTTTAATAAATCTTCCATGCCGCCTGCATAATCAATCTGCTGTAACTGCAAACTCAAATCAGACGAATAAGTTTGTAAATCTGCTATTGCGGCTTCAGCAGTTTCTTTTGACACCTTTGCTAATTCAGCAAATTTATCAATTAATTGCTGAGTGTTTTCTATGCCATTAAGATTGGTTATAATACTACCGTCGCTACCAACAGACCAAATATCATTTTGAGGCAGGGAAGCAAACATTTGATAGAAGGTACCGTTCAACTGTTTAATTTTCTCCATAAAGGAATCTATTGCTTGCTTATAACCAGTACCTTCCAAAGCTTCATTCCAAGCATCTTCTCCAAAAAGATTAATAATCATTTGGTGAAGTCGCTTGTCACCATAGGCGCCCTTATTGTATAACTCTTCTATTTCTTGTCTTTGAGAATTGTAAAAATCACTTATTGCTGTTTGTGATTCAGCCAAAGAACTATTAAAATCTTCAATGCGCGCGAAGGTGTCCTCAATGACATCTTTGCTGCGATACATTTTTTCTAAGGCAGAAATATATTCGTCAGTAAGATCTGTGGCACTAATAACTCCATTTTGAACTTGCTGTAAGATTCTGCCGAAGGCACTGAAAGAAGCCCCGGTATTTTCTAACATTTGTCCAACTTTCGCGTTGGTTTTAGAAAGGGCTAAGACTTGCTTTGCACTTGGATCGTCTGCAAACGCTTTAAGTTCATCCTCCGACATGCTATAAAAAGCTTCGGACATTTGGTCTGCTACTGAAATATTACTCAGCATCTGCAAAGCCATAGCTTTAAAAGCGTTATCAGTATGGGCGACGACATCACGAAGAGATTTAGCAGAATTTATTGCGGAAAAATAATCTATATTCCCTAATTGTTCTAAATCATTTAGGAGAGGCATTACATCTGTGCTGGCTTCTTGAATCTGTTTTTTTATTTCATCTCCTGCAAAAGGGGAAATCGCACTAATAGCCTCGAGATTTTTCTTTGCATTTACAGCTTCGGTATAGCTACCAAATTTATCTTTAAGGTCTTTATACCCCTTATCATTTGCCGTTAAATCAAAGTATTCTGTGGTCTTGTTAATTTCTGCTTGCATACCACTAAGATATTCTCTTACACCATCGCTATAGTCGGCCCATGATTCTTCATTGTTGTTAAGCAACCCCGTAGCCTCTTCAACCGCGTCATAATTACCACGCAGCGCCTTGCCTATAGCTGTTGCATCAGTTGCTATTTTATTATTAAAATCTTCGACTTCTTTAGCAATATCTTTATTTGCTAATATTTCCGCAACCGCTTGTTTCTGATCCTTTCCTCTCTTGGCATATTCTGAATCATCTTCAGATAAACCAGTAAGCCGCTGGTATAAAAGTTCGATTTTGTCTTTATCACTACCAGAGGAAGTAAGATAATATTCTTTTAGCAAAGCATCTAACGAGTCTCCCGAAAGCTTGTCTTTATATTCTTGCTGTTTTCTACTTACTTTTTGTCGGGATAATGGATAAATATGCGCGATTTGATTTTCATACTGCAAATCCTTTGAGTAGGCTGCTAAAAGTTTTTTATTTTCCTCTGGGGTATCATAATCACCTGTAGCAAGACCAATTCCTGCAAGCACAAGAAGGCTTACAGCAGCTTTGCCAGAACCATTACCATTGGAATCAGTACCATAATTCGACTGGGAAGACTGTTCCGCATATTCTTTTTCTCTTTGTTCTTGTTCCTTCTTTTCTATATCAATACTATATTGGGTTGATGCTCTTTTTTTGATTAGATTATCAATTTGTTCGCGTTGTTGTTCTTTAATTAACTCAATACCTTCACTGGAGATTGTTGTTACGCCATTTTCTTCGGTCGTATAATCTGCCAGCATTGGATATTTTTTTAATAATTCATCAACTTGCTGATTAACCTCAACAAGGCGGTCTTTCCAATCATTTGAACCGATCACTAATTGATTAAGATCCGCTATCATCTCATCATAAGAATCAAGGTCTGACACCAGCTCTTTATAATTATCCTGAACTGTACTTAAAGCGCTCTCGGTATTTTTTAATTCTTTATTTAAATCTTTAAGCTTTTTATAGGAACTATTTAAATATATAAGAACTCCGATTCCTACTAAAGCGGCAGTTACTGCGGCTATTATACCCAAAAGAAGACCCAATGATATCCCAAGCTCCGCTGCTAATCCAATTAGTTTAGTAAGTGCTGCAGAGCCTACTTTGCTACCATTTTTTGCCTCTTCTGCTAACTGGGCTGTGCCTTTTTTACTCAAGGCTAAAGTTGCTATATGTTGCAATCGCAATTTGTTTTGAATTTTCAAATTAGCTGAACTACGGGCTTGAGCAAGAGCCTCTTCAATTTCTTCTTGAGTAAGCTCCTCTACTCCTCTGGCTTGCATTATTGCGGCTATTAAATTTTTTTCTCTCTCTTCCGTGTTGTCTGAAAGCACTATTGATGAAGCAACCTCTGTAGAAACACCATGATCTACCGCAGCAGTAAACACTCCTAAAGCCTGTGCATCAGTCATTAAAACGCTTTGTAATTGTTTGTAACTGTTAAGAGTGTCTTTTGTTATTACAAATTTTCCAGACACTACTTGTGCAGCGTTATCACTAAAAAGTCGTAGCGCGACGTCTAAATTTTTCAACTGAGCTTCAGCGGAAGAAGTTCCTGATAGTGCCTGTTTGATTGCTGAAAAAGTTTTTGGAATTTGTTTTAAATTATTAATTCCAATTTTACCAACGCTTTTTAATCCATTTTCAAAACTTTTCATGGGACCGAGATTATTTTTTAATCCAACTGAAAAAGTTCCCCAAAAAGAATCTAAAGCCGCGCCGCCAGCCTTAAATACAGCCAAGGAGACACCCAATTTTCCTATTAGACTGGTAGCTTCACCACCAACTTCTGTTACTTTATTAACAGTAGTAATTAGCTTTGTTAAAATATCAATGCTTAATTTAATAAGTTGATTATTGGCAATGCCCATGGTAAAGCCCTGCCAAGCGTTGTGTAAACGATTAAGCTTGCTTTCCAAGGACTCTGTTGTTTTCTCGAACTGCTCCTGCGACGAACCAGCACTATTATATGCTGCATCAACAAGTTCGATAGTTCTGTCATAATTAGACATCATAGCAATGAATCTACTCTGTTGTCTACTACCTGCTGCCATGGTGGCGATATAACGTTGTTCGTTTACCGTTAAAGAACCCCATCTCTTAGCCAAATCAAGGAAAACATCATCAAGCTTTCTAAATTCGCCATTACTATCACGAAGTGCTACGCCAACTGACCGCAACGCTGTCTCAATCTTATTAGCATCAACTTGTTCGCCATCAACCTCAACAAGTTCATTCGGATTCTTTTTTAGCTCTGTGAAACGTGCAACGATTGTTTTCATTGCAGTACCTGCGGTCTCTGCAGATTCACGAGTTGTTTCTATAATCTGCGAGAGAAAAGCTGCCGTAGTTTCGAATTCCATGTTTGCATTGTGCGCGATGGAGGCAGTTTTTGTCATTGCAGTCGAGATTTCTTGTGTATCTGAGGCAGTGATCTTAGCAAGTTCTGAATAAACATCATTGACCTTTTGTGCCGAAGTCTCGTTAATTTCCATGTTAAAACCACGAAGCGCGGCGGTCATCATGTTAGTCGCGTCGACATAATCCATTCCTGCGATACGTGCCATCTTCATCGTCTCGGTAGAGACTTCCATTACCTCATTGGTTTTAAGACCTTGCTGGTAGAAGAGTGTGGCAGTTTCATACGCACCGAGAGTCGTTGTACCAAGCTCATTGGCCCTTTTTGTATATTCGGGAAGCTGCTCCCACATATCGCCAACAGAAAAGTCAGTAACAACAGCCGTTTTGGTCATAGCGGCATCCAGTTCTTTAACTGCTTGATAGGCCTCTCGTATAGCTCGTTTAAAAAGTTGGATAGCATTTTGCATACCAAAGAAACTAAGGAATCTTTGGTGCAAAGCTTCTATTTCTCTTTTTTGAGCGGTAAAACGATTTAGTTCAGTAGTAGTTTCGCCAATTTTTTTCTTTAAAGGGTCAGCTGATTTCTCAGCTGATTGCATCGCTTTTGATATCTGTTCAAGAGCTTTTTTGGCGCCCTCACCAGATTCATTTTTTAAACGCTTTAACTCTCTGTCTAAGTCTTCTATTGAATTAATAGAAGAAATATCTACGTTAAAAGCCTTCCAATTAACATCACTCGACTCAAGAATTTGCTTGGCTTCTTTAAATTTAGTAGAAACATCAATTTGCTGAATGTTTTTTAATTCTTCTTCTGCTTTTTCTAATTTATCTGTAAAGTCTTGAGCTTCTTTGGCTAACTGACTCTTACTGGTGCTACTCTGTAATTTTTGTTCAACTTCATTTAGTTTTTGCGCAGCCTCTTCTGCGGCCACTTTGGCTTGCATATAATTTTTATATTCATTGGTATTTTTAAAACCTTTTGCTTTTTCGTTTCCGTCGTATTTTTCAGCTAAACGCTTATTTTTAGCTTCTTCTGCTTTATTTAACTCAACGGTCGCTTGAGTAAATTCTTTTTTTGCAGCTTTTTTATTGGCGGCAAGAATTTGATATTGTTCCTCGCTTATTAACTGTCGGCCTTGTAAATTATCCTTTTCATAATCATCCTTATTTTGTTTCGCTATAGCAACTGCTTTTTTAGCCTTCTCTTCTGCTTTTAAAGTTTTATTTAATTCATTATTATAATGTTGCCGTGCCTGAGTCATTTTATCAATTAAAGGCACAGCCTCTTTTAATTGTCGCTGAGTCCCGCTAAGCAGGTCTACATCAACGCCCATTTGACGGAGCTTCGTATTAATTGTTTCGATGTCTTTTACTACCTGCTTATGGTCAGCTATATTAATAACACCGTCTTTACTGGCTGCTCGAAGCGCTTTAATCTTTTCACTAACAAGAGAAAACATTTGAGCAACTTCTTTTTCCATTGAACGCCCCAGATTTAGTTTACTAAATCCATCTCGCATTTTATTGAGAGAAGTATCTAAATTCTTTAATTCAGTCTCTATCTCGAGCTTTAGCGTCTCTTTAATTATTCCTCCATTCTTTCCCAAAACCTTTCCTCCTTATAAAAAATCGACATTAGTTTTAGAATTAAAACTAATGTCGAAACCTCATATATCACTATCTATATCGTCATTTAAATACATTAAATCCATAACTCTGGTGTTATTCCTTCCGCCTACTGGTATAGCCTTTGCACGCAAGGTGCTAACAACCGGAGTAGCATTTTTTCCCAAACGAATTGATAGGTCAGACACCAGTTTTAATCGTGGAATCGTTATAATTCCGGTCTTTGTAGCTCCAGACTCGTCATCCTTAAAACGAGTCTTTCCTATTAAGTGAAGATACCCATCAAAAGTTGGTTGACCAACGCGCGCAATTGTAGCGTTGGAATTATAAGCAAAACAATAATCCAATATCACATTAGTGTATGGCTTATCAATTTTGAAGCGGGTTTCATCTACTTTTTCGTAAGAGATAATTTTCTCGCCAGTGGATTTATCATATATAAAAATTTTTGTGTCGGGCGCAGGTGGATTTGAGAAAGTAATAATTCCATTCTCATCGCTTTCCTTTTCCTCATACTTTGGAACCTCAATAGACTCATTCTGTACGTCAAAAAGCTTTAGCCCATTCATCAAAGCAAATTGAGTTTTGGAGAAGACTCCTTGGGAAAAAATAAGCTGAACTTCTTTTGTTGTATCCCAATCAACTCTTGCTCTGTTTTCAAAGCCTCCATTTGCACTTATATAACTTTTAATTTCTTCAAAGTTGGCTATGCTAATGCGGTCAAATGCCGCAATTGTCTCTCCAACCTCGAACTTCCGGCCTTTTATCTCCATTGGATAAGTAGCTTTTAGTAGAACAGAGTACAGTTCTTTAAATCCAAATTGGGCAGTTTCAGTCATTTTATCACCTTAGTAAAAAGGCGGATGCCATTCGACATCCGCCCATTTTTTTAATTTTTACTCAGCTTTAAGGTCGGTAGCATGGTAGATTGAAGTAGTCTCAGCGGTAGGATCAGTACCCTCACCAGCGAGCTTATACTTAACAAGACGAACCATCTTACCGTCAGCAGGACGGAGAACACGGAGGTTCATGTTGAACCATTATCTTACGAGGGGTATTAACCCTCTCTTTGGCTTTCACCAAAAGTTGAGACTATATTTTTACCATATTATGGTAGCTGCTCTTTCGGCTTTATTTAAAGCCTACTTCCTCGCGGAATAGTCGTTGAACTTCATTCTAAATTTTTCCATTTAAACCCATAAGCAGTAATTCTTTTTCCGGCACATACGGATCGTATATTTCTTCCTGCATTGCTATCTTTGCCAATAGCACGTGCGGCCTCGTTCGCAGAAGAATATTTTCCAATGAATTGTCCATCTAAAGAATATTGTCCGACCATTTTTCCTTGGGTTTTTATCTCTTTTATAGGTTCTGGGGCGTCTTCGCCTAAATAACGATAAATAAAACCCTTATAATGTCGCTTGGTACGGCTTAAAACTTGTTCAATATTTTGATAAAAGCAATTGGCATCTTCAGCGGCTTCTTTTACGCTATCAAACAATTGTAAAAATTGACCCTGCAAATCATATTTTACAACAGCGCTTTTTCTCTTACCGCGAGATTGATAGTTACATTTTCCACCTTTTTGTACATTATAACCATTAGGTTGTATTGTATCAAATAAGGCAATATAATACTCTTCTCGTTGATCTATATCTGTTAAATCAATTTCTTCTAATATTTCTACTTTAAAACTATCAAATCCATATTTTTGAATAGCCGAAAAAAATATTGAGCAGTTAACATACCCTTTTCCATCACAACCTGCCCGCTCTTGTAAAGAGCGACAAGTTTGACCTATATAAGATTTCCCTGATGGAGAGGTATATTTATAAATAAAACCGTTACCTTGTTTAGGTTTAATATTAAAGCAGTTCATAATTGACCTCACTTTATTTTTAGAATTTTAGCTGCTGATTGTCCAATCCAGCTTATTTTTAAACATTCACACTCACCCTTGCGGGTCGTGTTGTAGTTAAGCTGGCTCTAAGGAGTTTCCAGCAATTAAGCAGCTTTTACTTCGGCATTACACATGACGTCTACCGAAGGATCTCCCTCTGCCTCCATCGTGATTGTGTTCTCGGACAGAACCTTCGCCTTAGGTATGATGAGCTGGAACTCTTCGTCCTTACCAGTAGTTCTGGATCTGGCGAAAGTATCGCCAACAGCATAGTAAGTGCCGGGGAAGGTGGATGCGCCGATATCAATTATTGCACCATCAACAAGAACATCGAAGGAACAGAAATAGGTCTCACCAACAGTAAGTGTCTCAGGAATAGCGCCTTTGGCGTCGAAGAACTTGGGATTTTTCTTTTCATAAAGCTTGCCATCGGGTGCAGTATACTTCGCAGACCAACCAGAAGCGTCAGCATCTGTAGGAACTGTTGTCGCGGTTGCAACAAACTTCTCTGTCTTCATAATGTAAGCGCTTGCGCCAGTATAGTCAGCAACAGTGCCGTTACCGAACATAATAGCCATAGACTTAGCACTGAAGAGTGCGTCCTCAAGCGTAACATTGATCTCTTTACCAACATAATTTTGTTATAGCGTTACCATAAAACGCTCTCATAATTTCTTATGAGGTCAGACTATATCTTTACCACTTTCGCGGTAATCTGCACTACTCCATGGATTTTGGAGACGTAGTCGTTGAACCTTCTACTTTAGGTATAAACTTGTAGCCTTTACAGCTTTGACTTTCGCCGTGTACACAACGAGCAATTGATACCACAGCAATATCCAAAGCCTCAGAAGCTTTTTTCATTGATGGAAAGGAATCAATAAAGTTGTTTTGTAAATCATAAACATCGATAGCAATAGGACGAATATTCTTTCGTTCCCGCTTTTCTTTTTGAATGTTTTGGTAATAGTGAAGATTGTTCTCTCTCGGTGTCACCCACTCAAGATTTTCAACCCTATTATCAAGCTTATCACCATTTTTATGATTAACAAAAATTTTGTGTTCGGGGTCATCGTTTTCAATAAAATGTTCTGCCACCAAACGATGGTTTTTAAAGCGTTTCTGTTTTGAGTGTTCAAATGTTAGTTTTACTGATTGATACCCCTGCGCGATACATCCGCTTAATATATGTCCGCTATCTTTTCTGCGTACTAAGCCTGTATCACTAACTTCATATTTATTGTTATATTTAACTGTTTTCCATTCCATCGCATTTTACCTCCAGTAGCTTGGCTGCTGATTATCCAATTCAAACAATTTTTAGACATTCACACCTACCCTTGCGGGCTATGTTGTAGTTTGTTTGACTCTAAGGAGTTCCCAGCAATTCACAGATTTTCTTTTAAGCCGCTTTCACGGCAGAGGGACCTTGGTTAGAGATTAAGTCCCAGATAATGAGGTCAGCGTTGCCCTTACCACCTTTTGCTGAGGTGTCCTCTGCGGTTTGCTCAAGAGTGGAAACCTTTAGTGTATCAAGGTAAAGAACCGGTACAGTAGGCTTACCATCTGCGCCAATATCATAGAGCGTAAAGTCGCATACTTCTTTAATGCCGTACTGTTCAAGGATATTTGCCATATTAAAATAGCCTCCTTAATAAAATTTATTCATTTGTAATCCAATATTTCGGGTGTATTTTCTTCGCATCCGCGCCTGCGAGTATTGATTTAACGTCCGTCTCATAGGCTTCTTTCCTCTGATAACGATCGATAATCTTACCAAGCGCGGCGTAACTAATCTCTCCGATATTAAGTGGAGTGAGTCCAATTCCCATACAGCAAATTGAAACAAGAGAATCGCCAAGAGATAAACCCATACCTTTTTTAGCTTTAATCCTATCTCTCAATCTTGCCTTAGCCTTCATTCGTTTAATGCGCGGACTCTCATCGGGATCGGGCTTCTCTACGGAGTTCATTCCCAAGCTTATCCGCACGGTATTTTGTAACTCAAAAAACTCTTCCTCGTCTATGATGCGGAGTTCTTCTGCAGAAGTTACATTCATTAATTCATTTTCAAGATCTCCAAGCACTATAACTTGACTGTCATATAGAATTGTAATATCCTCGTG
>NFZD01003824.1_pt1 | contig 27700 bp, 33 predicted proteins | sample 1095381 | NCBI WGS metagenome assembly NFZD01 (sample SAMN03609891, study PRJNA323583) | gut metagenome | isolation source: feces | host: Rattus norvegicus | place: Denmark: Riget | collected 2013 | reverse complement strand
AAATCATTGATGGTAGCCCTGATATCGAACACGGTATAGACTCATTTACCACACAGACATTTATTGATTCACAGTATTTCTCTATAGGGGATGAGGCTCCTATGTTCAGGCTTAGCACAAAGGACTACGTTGATACAATGAAACGTAAGTTTGTTGCTGACAAGGAGAAAACTCAGGAGCAGGCCGATGCTTGGGGTGACTTAGTGCAGCAGCGATGGGATGAGATTGCTAAGAACGCACTTGATTTCCACAGGCTGATTCTTGGTGACTCCTCAGACAGCCTGTTTGAATGGAGTCAAAGAACTGCCAACACTGCTTTTGCTGGTATCACTGAAAAGGTTAAACAGGCTGAGGACAACATCTTCTTTGAAGTGATGAAACGTAATGGTCGTGACCACAGGGGCACAGGCAATGTTGGTAAGGTTATCAAGGGTCTAAACTTTGAAGCGGACCTACGAGGCATGGCTGAGAAAATTCTTGGTCATGTTGATTACCTTGTTGTAAGAGATAATGGAGATATTGAAATCTTCAATGTTAAAACTTCTACAGAGCCTTATAGCCAGTGGGCTACAGCTAAGAAGGAAAAGTACAAATATCAGCTTGCCCTGCTCAAGCAGATGCTTGCATTTCATGGTATTGATAGCAGACATATTCGTGTAAACATAGTACCGGTCAGGTTAACTTACAATGACCAATACAATACTATCACAGACATTGAGGTTCAGAAGGCAGTTCCTTTTGATACTAAAGACCTTAGGTATGTGTTCCAGAAATATGATAATGTTGCTTCACAGTTCATTGATTCTACAGTGGATTTCTCACAGGTTGATAATGCCTCACTGCTTACGGTAAGCAAACAACTACAACATATATTCCCTGGCAAGGATGTCCGTGCAGAGGGTATTGCTGAAACTGCAAAGGAGTGGCTTGTCAGAAACTGGAAATACTGCAAGCCAGAGGCACTTCCTGGTGGTGGTTACAGAATAACACTACCCGACACAAAAGAAGTTATTGAAGTCTCTGATTCACGAAAGGCCGACAAAAACGAAGAGCTTATAGCTATTATACAGGATAGACTTAACCAATCAAACAGACCATTTGCAGGCGAACTTAGTGCTTACTACCTGAGAACTGACTTAGAGAACTCATTTAGAAACGGTGTATTCTCAAGTAATAGCAAAGGAGCAACCTATCAGTATGTAAGTAGCCAGTTCAGCAAGTATATCAATGACTACAAAGAAGACACAAACACAGGTACAAGGACTTACACATGGGAACTACTCAACTCTCCAGCACTTGATGCTGCAAATATCATAGCTCTCCGTCACAGAGTAACAGGACAGGTTGATGTATTTACTGTTTCAGGAACTAACCCAACAGCAACATACTCATTCAAAGGAAGAAAGAATCTGCTTGGATACTATCTACCAGACCTGAATAATGAAAGATTTGAAATGGAGTGTAATTATGGTAATATTGATGCTGTTAGAACACTTGCCATCCTCAATGAAGTTTTACCAAGTATTGGGGGCAATATCAAACTGGGACAGCTTAAGGTTATTGGTTTGAGCGGTTTCCAAACAAGGAAGGGAACCTTCTATGAGTTTGACTCACTGCTTAAACAGTGGAATACTATTGTCAAGGTTGTAAATCGAAACAGTAATGCTGTTATCAACAACAATTTCCAGGAGCAGAGTATCGAGTGTATTGCACCTGAGGAAGTTCTCAGACAGACTTGGGTAGACATTACTACAGCACAGTCAAACATAGATATAACAGAACTTAGGGGTCTGGGTGACCTAATTGACCAGAAGACTCTTGTTGATGGTTCCACTATTGATGGTCTGATGAATATGCAGACTATCGAAGGTAAAATTGAGAAGCTTGAGCAGCTAATTGACAGACTTAGAGAGATTGCCGAGGAACGTGGTATCAATGTACAGAGTCCTGACCAACTTGTTGAGCTTACAAAAAGCTCAGATGCAGCCAGCGCAAACATTGCCAAACTCTATATTGTAGCTACACAGGCACTAAGTCACTACTATGGTGATATTTCACTCAATAATGAGGATTTCAGCACCCTTGAAGAGTACGGAATGAAGACTACTAGTATTGGTAACTCCAATGTTCGTAGAGTAGGCTTCCTTGTTCAGAAGTCTATTGATAACATTCGTGCTGGTATCCTTGATGAGTACATGCCCAATGTGATGCCCATCTTCAAGAAGTTCTATGAAGATGCTGGCTATACTGCCGGTAGAAATGCCATCATTGGTGACCAGGTAAGTGTATTTAGGAACCTGTACGAATTGGATGAAAATGGTGAGAGCATTATGATGTTCAAGAATCCTTATGACCCAGCTGCTGACCTCAAATCTTATGAAAGAGAGTTTTTGAAGAAAATTCTTTATGAGTTCTATAAAGTCAGAAGAAATATGGAACATTTGCCATACACTATTGTAGGACCAAATGACAATGAACTTCTAACAAACATGCCTAATGATTACCTATATGTGCCACTGCAAGCAGCATCATCTGCTTCTAAGAGGGCCAACATAAAAACCAATCTTGAACAGTTTGGTAAAAAACTCCATAGACTTATTACAAGACCTGGTGAAGTGTTTGAGGAAACAATGGGTAACCTGGACTCACAGGATATTGAAGCCAGAGATGAAGCCATTGACAGAATGAGAGTTTACAATCCTTATACAAGGTCATACGCAAGCCTAAGAGAACGTGACCTATACATAGCTTCCAAAGGTGTAGGATTCTTTGAAACAAACATGGAAAATATTTTTATTGACTTCTTATCAAAGCAGATACAATGCGATGAATTTAACAAGCTTCTTATCCGTATCAAAGGTATTGAACTTGCACTTACTCTAAAGGGTATCGCTGAAGGTGATGAACAGGGAATTAAACATACTATCAAGACTATTGATGACTTTGTAACTCTGAATATCTATAACAAATCTATTATGGAGAAAACCTCTAGAAAGATTGATGCTTGGCTGAATCCTCTAAGAGGCTTAGTAAGCAAATTCTACATTGCTGCCAGCCCTGTTGCAGCTGTCAGAGATACTCTACAAGGTCTACAAGAAAACTTTGTACAGGCACTGATTAAATATCAGACTGATATCAATGCAAAGGATGTAGCTTTCGGTTATAGTGAAATCTTCAAAGAAGGTTGTACCAACATGATGACTATGAGCAAGCTTAACCAGTTCAATATCAAATATGGGTTCTCTAACTTCGATGCTGCTAAGGTAGCTGAACGGTTAAAGACTGGCCGTGGTGGAGTTTTAAATGCTGACAACTGGTTCTACTGGACACTCCGTGCTCCTGACTATCTGAACCGTATGACCCTGTTCGTTGCTAAACTACACCATGATGGAGCCTATGATGCTTATAGCCTTGATGACGAACACAGACTGAAATATGACTGGAGAAAGGATAAGCGTTTTGAAGTGTATGCTTCTGGTGACACTACTAATCCAAAATATAATGAGCAGAAGGCACTCTACTATAGTATGATTCGTGCATTCAATGTTGAAAGTTCTGGTAAACAGTTGTCATATACCGATGACCTACCTGATGCTTATACACCTGAGCAGATTCGTGCTATCAAAACTCTTGCAGAAAGTATCTATGGTGCCTATGACCAAAGTTCAAAAGCCAAGTATGAGAATATTGCTATTGGCCGAAACTTTATGTTCTTCTCTACCTGGATGAATGGTATTGTGGATAACTATGCTAAGAAACGTCAGATATCACAGAGTGAGTTAAAGCTTGAACAGGAAACTGATTACAATGGTAATCCTCTGTTCTTTACAGGTGATGAAAGTGGTAATATGACAACTGCTGATACAGGCCTTCCTGTAGTTAAATACGTCCCTATTATGGTTCAGGGAATCTTCCAGACATTTGGAGAAACTTTCCGTGAACTTAATGGAAATGGCTGGAACTTTAAGCAGTTCCTGAAGGGTGATGTCTGGAAAAACGAAGTAAATAGACGTAACTATAAACGTGCTATGTCTGACTTTGCTATAGCCATGTTACTGGCACTTCTATTCAAGCTGTGGCTTACACCTGAATACAATAGGCACAAGGCTGAGGCTGATGGTAGAAAAGTGTTTGAGAACATGATGGTTGAGCTACTTTACAAGTCATCATATAGCTCATTCGACACCTTCAAAGGTCCGTATGCTGTGCTGACTTACTTAGGTGAATCAACCAGTCCTGCAACATATACACTACAAAGCAAAATCCTCTCTGACACAAAGAACTTTGTGCTTGGAAACAAGACAGCTATGCAGACACTTATGGGCTCTCAGGCATTCTTCAGAAGTATGCAAGACTCTTATAGAATGTATATTAGAGACACCCAATCAAAGTAGCATCTAACATAGTTACAAAGACATAACAAAAGCAAAAAAATAGGGTAACCTGAGAGTTTATACTCCCAAGCTACCCTATTTTTGTGTTTATATATGAGATGAAACCTATACCTCTTCAGGAATAAAGTCACTCGTTGGAATCTTGGCAAACACAAAGCCAGTTTTATTGTAAGAGTCAGCCACAGTATAACCTCTATTAAGCAATACTCTGTGAGCCTCTGAGTTCTTTCTTACATCAACATGAATTATATTATAATGTCGGTCCTGTGTACCATTTCTGGCTGTTGTATAGATTTTGCCTTTCTTACTCAAATTACCACTACCAATGTCAGGCCTATAGTAGAACTCTGTCATGTTAAGCCTGCACCTATACGGCCTCATTTCTTTACGCATTGCTTCATAATTTCGACTGTAATGACACCATTATTCTCTCTGCTGAGTTTGTCAAGCATTTCACAGTCAAACTCCTTAGCAGAAAACTTAAGCTGAATCCAGTTTGGTTCAAACTTTCTCCAGTCAAGCCAGGTATCAGTTTCATCTTTCTCAAGAATAGCACGAACATATCTCATAATACGCTCACCGGCCTGTTTGGAGACTACAAAACCGCTGACATCAAAACTTGAAGCACCACGGGATTGCCAGAACTCACCACCACCCTCTGGCCTTTTATCCTCAGGGTTGAAGTCAATCTCACTGCTATTGTCGGTAGATAGTTTGACTATTTTTCTGGGTCCAAAACTTGATGATATACACTCGATTGTGTATGTTGAATATGTGCTGTCCTGTGAAATAACAATGGGCACCTTATTTGGGTCTATATGATTCAACTCATAATTCTTACAGACATCAAGTAGTGCCATGCACAGACCCTTCAAAGAGTATATCTTGTTGCCTTCCAAGTCATTTAATTTATCTGCCTTAATCATAAAAATTTTTACTTTTTAAATTTATTTCCTTGTTCCTTTGCTTTGAAATTGTAAATAGGCTTGATGATGCAGTTAATTTCCACAGTATCCTTAATACATTCAATAATTTCCTGTGTTGGTTTGTACACCATAGGTGCCTCATCAATAGTTTCTTTACATACTGATGTAGTGTAGATTCCTTCCATAGACTTGACAAAGTCTTCCATATTCAGAGTCTCCTTTGCTTTGGCCCTTGACATAAGTCTGCCAGCACCATGAGGAGCTGAGTTAAGCCAGTCAATGTTTCCTTTACCAGTACAGATAAGTGAGCCGTCCTTCATATTCATAGGGATAATTAACTTCTGACCAGCCTGTGCTGAGACAGCACCCTTACGAAGAATATTTTGCTCAACATCTATATAGTTGTGAACAGTCTCAAACCATGCACCATTAGGCCATCCCATATTCTCAAGAATCACAGTAGCAATACAAGCCCTATTAATTCTTGCATACTCCTGGCAAATTCTCATGTCACCAAAGTAGGAGAAAAACAAATCACCTTCCAGGTAGCACAATTCCTTTGGAACTTTAGGTTGCTTGTATTTCTTGATAATCTCTGGAATTTCCTTCTGTCTACCTTCAGCCTTAAGTTGGTCTATGATTGGCTGATAGTCTGCCTTCTTACAGGAACAATATTCTACAGCCTTGTTCTGATAATAGTTGCAAACACGAACCCCAAGGTTACGGCTACCTGAGTGAATGACAAGGTACTTGTTGTTAGCTTCATCTACATCAACTTCAATGAAGTGATTTCCTCCTCCAAGAGTTCCAAGTGACCTAAGAGCCATGTTCTTGTCTATCACAGAAAGACAGCCTAAAAAATCAAGCTTGACAAAGTCAGTGTAGGGTGTTTCCCGGATATTGAATCCTGAGGGAACATGCTCATTGATAACCTTATCAAGTTTTTCAAGGTCAACATCTATGTTACCAAGCTGGATAACCAACATACCACAACCAATATCTACACCCACAGTATTTGGGACTACACGGTCTTTGACAGCAATCACAGTCCCAATAGTACAGCCGGCACCAGCATGGCAGTCAGGCATTATCCTAACAATACAGTCCTTATAGGCTTCACACTGATTCATTTGGTTTATCTGGTCAAGTGCTTCTTGCTCAACTGTCTTTTGCATAGATTTTTAATTTTTTCCATATCTGAAATTTTAATCCCTTTTTAACAGCCTGTTCCAGAGCCTTTTTCGTAGGTCCTGTCAGACTTACATTCCTGTACTATAGAGTTGTCATAATCGAGGTCTTTTTACAATCTCATAGTGATAACTGTGAGTCATTGAAAATGACCTGTAAATAATAATGTCAACCCCATAATCTTCTCGCAATTCCTTTTTGCAGCTCAAATAATATAACCTCAGGTTTCTTCCTACAGAGTCTTAAAAGAAAAGCCACAACAGTAGCTAAAACTACCGCTGTGGCTATTTGTATTATAGAGACACTCATTTTTTAGGGTTTCTCCACTCAGTAACATCAATCTGTGTTACATTTTCCGGTAAGTTCTCCCAGTTCTTGTAGGAATTGGAGAACCACACATGGTCATAGTTAGCAGACAGATTCTCAATGCCTTTTGGATTAACCATGTGGCATACAGAGATGTATAACTTGGCATCAGGAACAAGCTCTTTGAGAGCCTTAGCAATACCAACAAAGGTACCACCACCATCACAAAGGTCATCCTTCACATAGAACACCTTACCTTTAATGTTCTCAGGATTAGACAGTCTCAATGAGTTGATTTTGCCAGTTTCAAGGTCACGAACCTTTTCAAATACAAGGTCATCAGGTCCAACCTTTTCAAATAAACTTTTAACTTCGTCAAGATTACGAGTATACTGAAGCCTCCAGTGGTCAGTACCAAATATGTATCCGGCAATAGAAGGAGGGATAATACCAGTAACAAACACCGAAACAGCTGGACCTCTACCAAAGTTTATAGCCAGCCACTGGTATAACCTCTGTTCATTCGCCAGGGTCATAGGTTTGAGTTTATAGTAGAATTTTTTCTCTAATACAGGAACTTTAAGAAATCTGTCTCTAGGCTCAGGTTTATTATCACGAATAACTCCTTCTGCATCAACATAAAGCTCTCTATACCACCTGCTTTTCCAGGGGTCGCCATAATAATTCACCTCTAATTTGAACTCATCCTTAGGGCTGATGTACCCAATGTTGTTTGGGTACCTTTTGCAGACATAATGATAAGCCATATCAAAAGATTTTCCAACACTACTATGAGCAAATCGGTGCAACCACCTAAAAAAGTGGGACAGCTTGGAACCATAGTTGTCATTCCTTTCATGTTTACTTGTTCTTGCCATACTTCCACGGAAGGGCAAGTCTTCAAACTGTTCATATATCATAGGCAATAACTTAAAAAGTTTTGAAGATAGCTGACAGAAGTCAACATTTACTAACACAATGTTTCCTAATAATTCTTAGGTAATACAAAGGCAATTCCAGATGATAAGAGGTCTTCTTACAAATGTACTTACAGTCTCTGTTAAACCAATCATTTATGATAAGAGTATAATAGGTAGTCGTTATCATATACCGGACTGCTCCTCTAGGACAAGAAGGGATTCGATTTACTACAGAATAGGGGTCTGTAGAATATCTCTCTCTGATAGAAGGAAACTCTTGGTTCTGATAACTATATACCTCTAAATACACCTGGTCATGTAGCTTAGGAGAATTTCTACAATACCATATTGTATCAATAATACTGTAAAATGCTTTGTAGAAACCTAATCTTTTAAGCCCATAGTATGTATTCTTACTGAATCTAAATCTAAGATTTGAGCCTTCAGTCATCATGTTGTTAGTTTAACTTCCTGCTCACAATCTTCACACCAACATCTACCTTCTATGTCAGAAACATATTGGTTATTATGATTAGGATTAACCCAAGCTTGAGTTTGTACATGGGTACCTCCACAAACACTACACTTCAAAACCGGTTCTATATCTGGACAATATAGCATAGTGCCCATAGAATTTTTATGCACATCAATCTCTGGAAACTTTTTGTGAAACTCCATAAGATTGAACTTAGGAGTTACCAAATGACAGCAGGATTTTGTAGGAACCCTACGAACATAGTAATCAAAATCAATATTCCACATAGGACGGAGCCAGTCTATCACAAGCTTTTCATCCTCAGGATTATCAATATCAATAATCCATTTTGGGTTTCTTGATTTAAGTTCTCCAGCAGCACTATTTAGGCATTTTCTTGGGTTTCTGATAAGACCCTGATGAATATCACTTGCGAGTTTGACTAACATCAATTTCTGCAAAGCATCAAAGTCCTTACCGGTAACATTGATGTAAGCTCTGGCCTTATAATGCTCGCACAGGAGAACAATCTCAGGCATAACTTTCTCAAGATGCTCCCTGCTTCTAATGAAGTAGGTTTTGATAGCACCCTCACGTACTTTCTCACCCCTATGGTCCTTGGCCCTCTGCACTATTTGGCAGTGAAAGAACATATTATTCGCTTCATTGAAGTAGAAAAACTTTTTGATTTTCTCAAAATTGTTTATTGCCATAACTTATGATTTTATTATTGTAGATTCGGCTACCATGACCAGGATATCAGTATGTCTCGTGAGCTCTAAAACATCTGCAGAAGTATTCTTAAGATACTCTCTACATATCTCAAGGGCACTCTCCATAGATTCAGCTTCTACAAGTAAAACTTTCTCAAATGAGTTAACTTTATACCGAATCCTAGCACGGTAAGTAGTCTTCTTAGATATATCCATAGTTACTGCAATTTAATTGCTAGTGCATCAACAGCTGACACCTCAAACTCTGCCATTAGCTCTTGTCTCACTGACGGTTTCAGCATTTTAAGAGCTGTTACAATAGAGCTGATTGGGTTTCCTTTAACCAGGCTCTTGAAATTTTCTGCTTGCTTGCTCATAATATTTTCATTTTTAAGTGTTATTCCTGTAAACTATTCACAGGAGTTGTTAATATCTTTGCTATATCTCTAGCTTGCTCTAATAGAGCCTGCTTTTTTCGGATTTTCTCAACTTCTCGCTCCAATTTTATGATATCAGAATCAAGTTTTGAGGGGTTTTTTGATGGAAAGCTGTTAAGAAATTCTGCAAGTTTATTTGCAGTTTCCCTGTCTGCACAGATATATAGAAAATCTGTACAGATATCTGAGTAAGTATAGTTAAATGTCCACCATTGGGTTCTTTCCCTATTAAGATAACCTCCCCAGCTATTTTGAGTGTGGGTAGTGAACTTAGGAAAGTACAAATATTGATACCCAAAGTGGTCAGACCCCATGCAAGCATTTTCTGCCCCTACAAACCAACCTTCCTCAGGAAAAACAACAGAGCTTTGGTTCTTCTTTTCTGTAGATATTACAGTAATTTTACTGAAGTCAATATCAAGGCTGCTCATAAACTATTTATATTAAAGGTATCTTTCCAATTTCTATATCTGGTATCATCTCCTGCTGATGTTTAGCACAGTAGCCACTACCTTCTACAGCTGGTCGATTACAACCATAGAAACTACACCTTTCCTTAGTATTAAATCCCAGTTCTTTACTTGACTTTGTAAAGTTGTGGAGTACATCAGCAATAAGACCGAAAGCAGCGTTTAGCTGTATCCTCTCACTTTGTGTAATTATATCCTGGCTATGGTATAAAGTACCTTCCATGCCCTTGAGTCTCCACAGAAGACGGCTCCTTCGTTGCCATAACTCTTGTTTAGGACTAAAATTCTTCGATGTAGTCTGCTTCTGGGAATGTTGCATGGACGTCATCCCATGCTGCATCTCGTTCAGACTCTGAATCTTCGTTGTATCTATTACTGTAAGTCTCTCTTCTGCCATCCTTAAAGTGTATTATAAATATCATTTTTGTATTACTTTTGTGTCCACTGACTAATAGGTACAAACTTATCATAGAAATCCTGCTTTTCTCTGATATAAATGTACCCATCTCTCCGATAAGCAACAGCATCAACCCATTCTCCAGTTGTTGGGTTCTTCATTTTGTAAATAGCAACCGGTAGGTATTTATTTCCGGTTTTGTAAACCCATAGGCTTCTTTTTATATCCCTGTTTCAGCCATAACAAAAGCTAGACATAATAGTATTACTACTATTACAGGGATAGCAAATCTCCAGTATTCCATAGTTGTTAATTTTTCCAGAATCTATAGGTGATATCTTCAAGGCTGTATAACTTATCCTCAAGAGTGTCATATTCTTTGAATGGCACAACTTTGTAGAACTTTTGATTAGTTGTCTTACTGTCAAGAGGCCCCCTTTCCTTAATATAAGGGCCAAGCTTGATGTAATCAAAATTCCTCAGGTTGATTTCAGAACTTAGTTCCTGCCGACCACTGTACCATGCTATTTTCAGGTTGGAAATCTTTGGGTCACCCCAAGTCTTTAAATACTCTGCTAAGAGATTTATAGCTTTAGGGTCAGCATCACCACCCATGAAAGCAACACAACTGATTCCAGGATTCTTTTCAATAAGGTCTTCTCTAAGCACCATGCCTACAAGAGGTTTGCCTACATCCTCAGCCAAATAGGAACTGTGACATCCTTCACAGTGGCAGGGACAGCCTGATATATTTATAGCTAAAGCAGTCTCATCAGGAACTTCAGCCATAACAACTTTAGCATCAGTATATTTAAGCATTGCTGGAGAATTTTAGATTGTCTGCTGTTGGTTCTATAGCATCCCCTGTAGAGGGGTCCTTAGATGATGGATATGGATTAGGTTCATTAAGCCTTTGAAGGTCTCTTCCAAGCCACATAACAGCTTCTTCAAGCTTAGTTATACAAATAGATACAGGCCTACAAGGTTCAAGGGTCTGCACTCTTTGGATAATATCATCAACATCCTTGCGTAATTGTTTAATTTTTTGTATTTCTGTCATAATTTCATAAATAAAAAGGGGCAGACTCAATTAGAGCCTGCTCCAAGGTTTATACTTAGTCTGTCAATCCTTCAGTAGGAACAACCTGTTTGTCCACTTTCTGATAAACATCAACATACCACTCTTTTTTATCTCCATTGTATGTCAGCTCAAAGTACTTGCCATCTGGCAATGTAGTAGCACACAGATATTTCCAATTCTGAATGGTCTTACATTTCCAAACAATAAACACATCAAACTGAGTAGGAACCATATTAGGTACCTTTTCCAGATAGCCCTTCACAAGGGCTTTTGCTACATCATCCATATTCTTTTTCATACTTGATATTATTCGTGATATATTCGTTTCTTCTGTTCAATCTGTCTCTCGTTTGACCAGCTATCTACACAGGTCAGATATCCTATGATTCGAGTCCAGTACTTAATATGCTTGCCATGACAATGTGGACATTCTGTAATAGGAGCATTCACTACATGGCCACAATCAGCACATTCACTCATAGGAATATTGAAAGTGAAATAGTTACTACCATTCTCCCTTGCAACATCCAAGAGTTTCAGATACTGCTCCTTGCTTAAATGGGTATCCAGATTCAGGTGAGCTGCCTGTCCACCATCAGTATACTGAGAGATTTCCTTACCATGCAACTTGAGCTTGTCAAGGATGCTGGTATTGTCGTCCCAAGGATTGTAGAAGTAGCAGTTATACAGATTCTGGTCTTCAGGAACATAGTAGCCATCCTCCTTGTCCCATTGATATAGTTTAACTGCAAGATTTTCACCTGGAACAGCCTCACTGTTGAACAGGAACGGACGTTTCTTGTCTCTGATAGAGAAGATTTTATTCTGGTCCCTGATAGTGCCGAGAATAGTCTGCAGGAAGTGCTTGTACTCATCATTGTTGCTTACCTTGAGACCGAGAAACTGAGCAGCTTCACAGTAGCCAAGAACACCTATAGTTGAATAGAGTTTCTTAACATAGAGATAGCCTGCATTTGAGTAAGTAAACATACCTCTTTCCTCCTGCTCATAGAGCATAGTCTTATAGGCGATGTGATACTTGTAGACTCTTTGCAAGATAGTGCTCAGATGTGCTACAAGTTCTGGGTATACAAGCTCTGACAGCTGACAACCAGCACAAGCATCCTCACCATATTTTTCTCTGATGAAATTCTGAACAATTCTGTTGATGTTCAGGGTAATCACATTGCAGCTACCAGTCATAATACCAGTCATACCAGTAGTAGAACTAAAGGTATTCTCTGACATCTCATTAAGAACACGGCAGCATGATGCAAGTGATGAAGGATTGTTGCTATTGTAGCAGAAGAACGAGCCACCTTTAGCCCACTCTTCAGCACAAAGTTCCTTATATTCAAGGTCAAGATAGTCCTTGTCATCGTGAACAAGTGCCATTGTAGATACAGGGAATGTCAGAGGCTTGATAAGTCTCAGCTCTCTATGCAACTCCATGAACATACGTTGAAGGGTATCAATAGCTTTCCACTCAGGCTTAGTACCATCAGGATAGAAGAAATCCTCAAACATAGCCTTGAAATAGTAGCTATCATAGAAGGATACGTTGGTGAATGGAGAGTTATAGCTTCGGTTTCCAGCAGGTTGATTGATGCCAAAGATAAACTGCTTCATACCCTTTCGGATATCCCTTCTGATAGTACTAGTCTGTTTGCAGTGTTCAGTAGTAGTACGAACATCAAGTTTCTCATACCAATGCTCACCGAATTGCTGAACTACATAGTAGTTCAATGCAATAAAGTAATCACCCACTGCAACAGCACCCTTCAACTGGGAACTAACCAAGAATACAAGGTTAGTCATCTGTCCACTGAATGAAGCAATATCATTCGGTGCAAACGGTGTGGCATTATCAACGTTGCCAACACCATCACACATCAGTGGATAGGTGGTAATTGCACCACAGTATGGCTTCAGAACAGGAGTACTTGCCTCATCATGCACATAGATAATGTGGTTGTTCAGGTCTCTGATATACTGGTCAGCAAGCTCTTTGTCATACATGACTCTAAGCTTCTTCTGCATACGACGTCTTTGCAGCCTTCTATTCTTACGTTTATATACTTCACCCTCAAGGTTGGCTGCGTTTTTCATTGACACATTTGAGTTAGGGTCAGTCTCGGATGAGGATGCAGCATTGTCACTTGACTTACTGTAGTTCTCCATATACTGGAGCCTTTCCTCATCCTCCCTCAATTCCTTGTGGGCTTCACGATACTTTATATAATCAACAGCTATCTTGTAGAAGCCATTTTTCATCAATGCCATCTGCACCTGTTCCTGAATTTCCTCAACAGGAATGCCATCATAGATGTCCATATCATTGAGGATATCCTGTTGAACCTCTACAGGGAACTCAGTCTCGTTTGCATTGAAAGCTTTCTCAACAGCTAGAAGAATTTTATCTACAGCATAGGGGACCTTATCCCCATTACGTTTCATTACAGTTGTTTGTGGCCAAGACATAACTTGTTATAAATGAGTTTAATATCAAAATCATCTATCTTCTGCCTTATTGAAACATCTTATTTTTGATATAGGTATCTTAGGAGTGGTAGCCGTAATAGTATCGACTTCTCCTAAGATACCCAAACTCGGATTGCTAGTTTTCAACGTAGTCTAATGATTAATTTTCTGAACTGAAATCATCGTAGATGCTGATTTTGTTCTTTCTTCGTTCAGTACATTTTGCCGTTTGAGGAGCACAGTACTCACCGAATTTCTTCTCATACTCCTCCTCACCAAATCCAATAAAGTTCTTACGACCGTAGGGTTTGGTCTTTCTTTTTCGTTCAATTAGATTACCATCTTCGTCTCTGCCAAGGATAGCTCTTGGAGAGCTGCCATTGTGAGAACGAGGGTGCCGTTGATTATAACTCCTAGACATAGTTGTAATTGTTAATGTGACTGTGATTGAACTTCGAGTTGCCTTTTTCTCTCATTGCATATATGAATAATCTTGTTGTAGTCGAGAATCCTGTTAGCCCTAATAGCCTCAGGAGTTCCTCCCTTTGACCTCAAAATACGTTTGACAATATCTGCGTCCCAAGGATTCAAATCCCAATCTGCCCAAATTGACCACGGCTGGATAAGGTGTTTAGCATAATTGCTTTCACCCACATTGTTAGCTCTGGTTTGACTTTCATCAATAATACCAAGCTCAACAAGCCGCTTGTACAAATCAGCATCAATAGCTACTTTTTTCTTTTCGTCCATACACTTATTTTACACGACTTTTTACAATATCTGCAACAGTTCTTCCATCTGCTGATGGAAACTTCTCCTTGAGATACTTGATTGCCTGGCCCATCTCACTCTTTGGAATGAACATATAGCCTTTTTCATATAGCAGCCAATCGCCAAGGGCAGCAGTGATATCTGTTACATTGACCTCAGGAGGAAGAAGCTTCTGAAGAACTTCAAGCTCTGCTGCTTCACCTTCTACAAGGTCAAGTCTGTTGGCAGCTTTATACTGTTCAATAGAGTCCTTATGCTGAGCTGCCAGCTTCTTTATGATAGACAGTTCTGCTGCCTCGTTATAAGGCTTGGCGTTTTTAGCAGTCTTGAACTCCTGCATCTTGGCTTTAAGCCCCTTGTAGGTACGAAGTTCTACCTGATTGCGGGACTTCATTGCGTTTTTTATAAGCTCGTCTATGTTAATCATTTTTCAAAAGTTTAAAAAGTTCCTCCATACCAGATGTGGCAGTATTTTTGATTACTTTAATATCAGGGTAACCAGTAACATGTACTGGATTAGGGTCAATGTAATAGATAGGATTTCCATAGGGAACATATTGCACTAACCCTGCTGCTGGGTACACATTAAAACTTGTTCCGATTACAATACAAATATCCGCATCACAAAGAACCTTGCTAGCAGACTCGATGTTTGGAACAGCCTCTCCAAATAAAACAATGTGAGGTCTTACAGTATGACCGCTAATCCTAGTTTCAGGAGTTATGTCCTCAGTATAGTCAAATAGCAGATTTTCATTATCAACTGCACGGACTTTACTCAGGTCACCATGTAAATGAATCACATTAGTAGAGCCGGCCTGCTCATGGAGATTATCAACGTTCTGGGTAATCACTACAATATCATAATCCTTCTCAAGCTCAGCTATTGCTTTGTGGGCAGAGTTAGGTTTACAGTCCTTATACTTATTCCTGAACTCATTCATAAATTTATAGACAAGTTCTGGATTATCTCTAAGAGCTTTTGCTGTAGCAACCTCTTCAACTTTATGATTTTCCCACAGGCCATCCACAGTTCCTCTGAAAGTAGGGATTCCACTTTCAGCAGAGATACCCGCACCTGTTAAAAACACAATTTTCTTTTTCATAATTTTCTAAATATAGGAAAACTCATCAATAGTAATTGTCATCTGGGCCCATCTTGTAAGTAAAAACTTGGCATACAAGTGAGCTTCGAGACCATAACATCCAAGTGCCCAAGCATCATTAACTTCTATCAACAAAGTCTTGCCTTCTTTGGTTACACCAAAGTCTATACCATAGGCATCAGGTGCTGAGGCATAGTCTTGAATAGCAAATCTGATAATTTCAGCACTGGGAAACTTTAACGGGTCTCCCCAATAATGCTTACAATCAAGCACTTGTCCATAACGGACAAACACTCGATACTCAGACACAAAATCAATTACTGGTGAACAGTAAATCTCAGGGTCTTCACCCTGCCTGCCCATACCAATTAGACTAGTTGTACTCCTGATTACTTTACCAGTAATTAACTTCTGCTCCTTTGATTTAATAAATACTGGCCACTTTTCTGGATGGTTAGCTATATCGGAAAGTTTCATTTCCGTAACTGGCCGTCCTAAATAGCGTTTCAACTCGTCTGGATAATCGACAGTTGAAGGAATAATATTGAACTTAGCGAGACGTTTCCTGATAATTCCAATACCCCCAACTATTAACTCTCCTCTGCTGTGGTAATAGGCATCTAGGTCCTCTAGAGTGTGAAATTTTATACACTCAAATCCCATATCTTCAAGCCCTTTATAAGCATTGAAGACATTGGGATTGATAGGTTCCAGATGTTTATCACACTGGATAAATGCTCTCATGGAAATTTTATTTATTGTCACTAATCACTTTACGGATATAGTCTATAGAAACTAATCCTGCCACTCTCTGTACCACTTCATCGTTCTCATCCTTGAACAACATCAGAGGTACACTTTTCACGTTGTTTGCCTCAAATAATTCTGCATCGTCATCAGCATCAAACTTGACAATCTCTACCCCAGAAACCTGGGATAGAGTTTTATCAAGCATCCTACATGGGCCACACCATGAGGCTCCAAATTTTTCGATTTTCTTAATCATCTTTTTTAACTTCTTTAAGATAACCACCAGAGACAAGAGCGTAATAAATGTTGTCTCCGATAACTGCAATATCTGGGTGCATACCCTTAGCTCCAAAAGCAGGACTTCTGAGGCTAAGCAGGTGTTCCCACTGAGGAACTGTACCAGTAATAATAAGCTCAGTCTTCAGCCCATTAGGAAGAATATCTCTTGCTTGCTGAGGAGTACAGCCCTGACTGAGGAGCTCCATATATGCTTTTTCAATGCACACATTTACACTTGCCAGAATCATAGTTTTGCTGGTATGTTCACCACTAAGCATTGTCTTCACAAGTGCTTCTGGTTCAACGTCCTCAACTGAGAATGTTTCGCCCTCCTTTATATCGTCAAGCCATGTAGGAATGATGAACTTAAGGCAGCTACCATGTTTATCTTTTGAATAGTTACAGTACCTGGTACTTTCCTGCGTAAAGGACATGACTCTGTGTCGAACAAGCTCATATCCTATACCTCTTGAGCAGACAACTCTGAAAGAAACTCTCTTGATGTGTTTGGTTGGCTCACTCCAGAAGTTTTCAACAAACTTCATAGGAATGTGGTTGTTGATAATGACACGGTAGTTTGTGGTAACATACACATTATCCTCATCAGTAACAACATCAGTGTATTTGAGTTTCAGCATAGAGTCAATCTCTTGCTTAAATTCATCTGTATTTGGTATGGTCAGATAGATAGTACCATGCTCACAAGCAGAGGTGTGACCCTTGTCTGCGAGCATCTGAATGAACTTGTCACAGCTTTCATCAGTGATTCTATCTTCTGACTTATAAGACACACGACCACAAAGTTCTATGTGCTTTTTCATTCCCTCAAAATCAGCGGGCTGAGGGATAAGACTAACAGATGCTTTTACAAACTGCATATTGACAAATTAAAGAGATTCAGTGTCATCTTCAGACTCTTCAGAGAGTTGTTCTGAAGGGCTTTCTGGGAAAGAGGTATCAATGTCTATTTTAGCGTCAATTTTTAGATTAGTCTGACGTTGTAAATCGGCCAGACACCCACTAACTTCCATTTCTATAATCTTGTTGAATATGTCACGTGCCATAAGAAACTCATCAGCTGTTACCCCCTCAAAGGGATAGTAAATAGAGCCTAGTGCAGACATCATAAACTTTACAGAGCTGTTAAATGGTTTATGGCAACTCCAGTTACTTTCAGTCATCTTAAGAATGTACTTAGTAATAGAAGGATAGTGTGCATAATCCATACTTGCAAGAACTCTTAGACCCTGATGGACAGACTCCTTGTCCTTACTATTAAGCAACTCCACAAGGCTTTCCACAATATCAGGAGAAAACCTTTCCTCCTCACTTCCAAGCAGTTGCAACAAAGCATCTTCACATACAATTCTAGGATACAACCCATCGATAATATCAAAGATGAACTGGTGTTTAGCCTTATATGCAAATATAGTTCCATTAAAGATACATACAGCATCAAATGCTTTTTGTACCAGCTCTCTATTTTTTTGATTACTTAAGCTTTTAGAACTAATATGACCTTTGCATAGTTCATGCCACTCACCAAAAGGCTGACCAATTACAGGTTTGACCGGGACGTTATTACTATGGGCTAAAATGTATAGAGTCCTACTCCTTTCGTCCACAAAAACGATAGCTCCTTTATAGATGTCCGAGAGAGTTACTTTAGGTACAACTACTACATCTGCTTTTGTAATTTTGATAGTTCTCCGCCATTTATCCTCACACTTAATTCTCGGAATAGTGCAAGCCTTATCAAAGAAAAGTGTTGCTCCATCATTAGGAATTTGTACCCTAGGTGCTATACTAGGAAGGTCAAAGAAACTACCGGACCTATGATAATTACTGAGCCACTTGTCTGTTTCAGAGTCATCAGCCATACGCAACCTTGTTGTTAAGGAGTCTATCCTGTAAGGTTTTCCATTTGCCAAGTCATAATCCCAGTTATTATTCGCAAAATAGCTGGAACTTAGCCACTGTATCCTATAATCATCGTATCCGTACATCATAGTGCTACCTCCCTAATATTCTTGTTCAAGAACCATCTATTAGTTAGTGCTACATGACGTTTGCACAAAGACTTGACTATACTATACAGAATGTCCTGTGTGAATAGCTGAGTCTCTGAGGTAATAAGCTCATTGAGCCTTTCCTCAACCTTCTTTGGCTGTGCCTTCTCAGTTCCAAAATACTTGTCACAGTAGTTCAGAAAACGAGTGCCTAAGATACTTGCAATATCTGCACGGTACTGAGTTCCATTATATACGGAAGCCTCCAGTTCAGCAGCTATCGTGTCCCAAGCACCATTAACCATACGGTCAGGAGAGATAAGTTTATCCAACCTGTTGTTGATAAATTGTGTGAAAAGGACTCCAAGAATATTATCCTTGCCAAGGAAACAGCCTGAAGCAATCTGCAAGATAGTGCCAAGAGATTCTTCATGTGACCAATCCTTTATACCAGCAATAGCTCTACAAAATGTAGTGTAATTTCTGGCATTTGCAAGTACAACATTGTTCTTTGGTTGGAAAATTTCAGTCTCGTAAAGCATAGCAAAGTTAATTGCTCTACCATCGATACCGAACATCTCAGCCCAACGTGCCCATTCATGAATATCAAACTTACCTGAGAAGGTAATCATTCGAGACTTCACAGCATCATCAAGACCTGTCACAGTGTATGAACCATTATCAGGGTTTGAGGTCAGCACAATATTAGTATACTGAGGAAGTGACCATGATACATAGGAACCTGTATTGATAATTTCCATTACAGCCTGAATAATCAAGCTATTTGCTCTGGAGAAGTCATCAAGCAGGAGCACAGTACCATTAGGATTGAACTCTCTCGGAACCCATGCAGGAACAGCATAGCTCATGCGGGATTCGTTAGTTGTTACATAACCTGGAGCCATTGCTTGAAGCATATCTGAAGACACCCACTGTTCATGGCCGTCAACAATAATTTTATATTCTTTGTAGGGGAATCCTACAAGCTCAGCAGGCTCCTCAAGCTGAGCAAGGTTTATCTTTACAAAGGACATGCCTTTGGCTGTAGCAAGCTGCTGAACAATAGCAGTCTTTCCTAAGCCAGCCTCACCTTCGAGGCATACGGAGATAGGTGTGTCACCACTATCTACCAATCTATGGTTATTGTCAATGAGATAATCAAGAACTTTTGTAAACTCACCAAGTGTCAATTCTGTCATTTGAATACTTTTATAAAAGAATAATTACTCATCTTTCGATTCTGGGGATTCAGGTATATAGATAACCTTACCCGGATAATCTTGTCTTTGGCCATTAGATGTTATAACCCATAACATATCATTGTTAGGAACATTCAGACCTTCTATTGGAGCATAACCATCGGTAAAAAACACAAACATGGTGTAGTCCTTTTTATGCCCCCTGTAGTAGTCTACAGCAGGAGCAAAGTCAGTGCCCCCTCTACCGGTAATTTTGATATCTTGAGAGCCGGTAAACTCCCATTTTGAGTGTATGTCAGCATCACATTCTATGATATGAACCTGTGCTCCAGCCCTGTAGATATGGTTAATCTCAGCAAAGAACTCAGCGAGCTCTTTGTTGCTAACACTACCTGAGGTATCAACAGCAACAAGTATCTTGACCTTACGTTTCATCTTGATTCCTGGAGCTCCAGTAAATCGTTTGGACTCACGTTGATAGGTCTTCTTGAACTTGGTTTCAATTTCTGTTCCAAGCATTCTTCTGAAGTGTGCTTTCCAGTCATAGATACGTGGCCTATCTTTGAACAGAGCTTTGATAATTTCCTCTAAACAATGAGGTATTGTGCCTCTTGTTTTCATGGTCTGTTCAGCAGCTTGTTTAAGTTGGGAATTTATTTGTGCTTTGGTCAACTCCCTCTGAGTTTCAGACATTCTGTCAAACTCTTTCCACTTGCTATGGTCATCCGACAGATTAGGCTTAGGAATACCTGCACCTGCTCCAGATGAGCCAGACTGAGGGTTTGGTTGTGGACTTTGAAAATTAGGCATGTGTTCATAGTACCATTTAGTACCCTGCCTTTCTGGCAAACCCATTTTCTTTGCATCCACATGTCCATCGTTAGGAGGTAATCCTTCGATATAACAGTTTACCTCAGCATCAGCAGCAATATTGAATCTTTCTTTGTCACTGAAGTCATTACCCATCAGCAGGTGACCAAGACTTATGTGGTGTAACTCATGCAGCAAAATGGCCATTTGCTCAGTATCTGAAAGAGAGTTCCAGAATCCTTCATTCACAAGCAACTCTACACCAATACCGCACTTCCTCACACCTAAAGTGGGGACTGTATTTGAGTAAGTTTTATTCAGACCAAGCATAAACAGGCCCCAAAATGGCTCTTTTATTAAAAGCCGTTTACACATTCGTTCTAATTGCATAGTCAGCCTTCTACAATTTCGCAATCATCTTCTATCCACCCATCACACTCAGATATATAGTATTGGGCTCTTCTAAGCAGCTTTTTCAAAGTCCTTTTAGTCTCATCATCAGTTGCTATGAGTATCTGAGCTTCAAGGTGTCTTGCCTCCCTCTCCTTTGACTTTTTAAGCTCTGCTATGAGTTCAAGAGGTGTGCTATGCTCATTAGAGTATGCACCTCTCCAGTCTGTGTCAGAGGTATCGGGAGGCCCTTGAGTAAATGTTGTGAACCAATTACCTTCATCATCATGGTCAGCATCCTCACTTACCTCACCTTCTACATAATCATTAGTAGTCACCTTAGTTGTTCTACTAAGGGACTGACTAATGGTTACTTCAAAGGTTAATTCAGGTGTATCACACTGATTCCAAGGTGCGTCAGGAGTATCAGAACCAACTGGATAATTGTAGTTATCCATTTGATTGGAACATTGCACTCAAGGTGCTAGCTTGTTCATCAGACAAGAGCCCCATGTCTGCAAACATATCCACACATTTACCCCAATCAATATAGGGACGTTCATTAGGAGTATCCCTCTTGAGGGGTGCTCCTAAAGCTGCATCGTCAATATACATAGGAGCATAAACCTTAGTTGAGTCAGTCCATGACTTTTGCCAAGGATTACAGTTAATACCTATGAGATTGATGTGGTTCTTAGCAAACCAATCAGACGCCTCTTTGAGACAGTTTCTGTGGTTGCTGTGGTTGTCCCTCATAGTGAAGAGAATAAACTGATGACCATTCTTCTGAAGGGCCTGCAGTACAGGAACAGCACCAATATCTTCCCCTACTTCTGGGTAACGATGCTTTACTACTGTTCCATCAAAATCAAGTGCAATAATCATTGTGTCAGCTTGTTTAAGTTTCCTTTTGCTTACTTTATCTTTTTCAGGTGTAGTGTAGCCACTGGCATCAGTTGCAAGCCGGTCAGCAAGATTGTTGAACTCATCGGTATGATGACCTTTTGTGTAGGTATAGTTGATGTTCTTGCAAAGAGTTTTTGCTCTTGCCTCTGCAGTCCAGAACTTCTGCCACAGCTCAACATTTTTGGTAGCAACCCAGCTTTTTGTAATTATACCAAGACAGTACTGTGAATCAGTATAGATGTTCACGGATTCTACTTCTTCAGTGATATAATCCAATGCCCGGATAATGGCTGATATTTCCATCTGGTTATTGGTAGTATTGACATATCTCTGATTGATTTTGTCAACTACTTTACCATCACGGACAACAACTACCCCAATACCACCTGTGTCGACCGAGGCTCTGTATGAACCGTCAGTCCAAAATTCAAGTTTATTTATCATCTGTTTAATTTTAGGTAGTTTTTGGTTTATAGGATACAGTCTGTACCTCTTCATACTCTGAAGCAGTACAGGTCTCACCTATATCCTGCCAACTCTGTTGCTCACTAAAAGACTTGTATGCTCCACGAACACCAACAAAGCCATCTTCACATTGGTATACGTTGACTGCAGTAGAGTACCATCTATGCTCGTCTTCTTCAAGTCCAGAAGCAACACGTTTAACTGATATATTATCTACATAGCACTCCTCAAATTCCCATAAGGAGCACATAGCATCTTTTTCCACAATATTTATAAGTTCCTTTACAGTCATAAGCTTAATTTTTATTGTTAATGTATCCAGAAGGTGGGCAGAGGACCATTAGAGTCGAAGAATCCCTTTGTCTCCTTGCTAGATAATTTGATTGGCCACTCTTTGTCTTGGGTGATATTTTGGAAAGAGTGTTCACCTATATGAACAGCATCACCTGCGTTTGCAAGAAGTTCTCCATCATAGATAAAGTCTTTCACACATCTCTCAAGACGAGAGGTGTCGGCATCAAGAGGCACGATTTTACAAATGAAAGCACCAGCCTTAACCATACATTCATGCAGCTTGTCAGCTACAGTTTCTGCAATGTCAGCAGGAGCTTCAATATTTGCTTCATCATGCACAGGGATACAGAATTTCACTACACCAAACAGCCCATTATCAACAACCCAGTCAAACAAGTTTACTATGAAGATTTTGAACATAGCACTTGCCCTTGCCTGAATGGGATAATTGATAGACTGTCTTTCAGATGCAGACTTTCTTTTGAAGTAATATCTGACATCCTGAACAGTTGGGTGTGATGGGTTAGTTGCCTTCAGTTTCCTATATTCACCCCAGAACTCATTATTGAATTGCTTTTGGATTCGGTCAAGCTCCTCAAAGTCATAGATATGAGCCCTAAAGCCCACTTCAGGACAGGTGTTGATATAGCCTAATTGCATCACAATCTTTCGTTGATTGGATTGATATGTAGCTACACCAGGGAAACCCTTCTTGTAGTTAGCTTCAATTTGTCTGGCTTCCTCTTCAGGAATATGGTCACGGCCTATCAAAGTATTAGCATCTCCACCATAAGCAAAAGTAAACTCAGGAGCTTTTGCCTTCTTTCTTAAGTCAGGCCTGAGCTTCTTTACCTGTTCAACAGGGACATCTTTCAACTCATCAGGATAAACCATTTTTGCTACTAGAGAATGTAAGTCTCCACAACCATGTAGAAACAGCTCAATCATAGCTTTGTCCTTGGATATATTGGCTAAAATTACAGATTCTTGCAGTGTATCTACACTGGACTTTCCCTTAACCATAGGTCTTCCGACCCTTAGGTTCTCCGTATCAAGTCTCTACACCTTCCACAGCATTGCTACTGTGGCTTGGCTCGCGATTAAAGAGCACTAACTCCTTCCCCGAATTTACGGAGTCTTCACTGCTGAGTTTCCTCAACAGAGGGCCAAATTTTTCTTTCTTTCTTTTTAGAAAGAAATGTGCTTTTGCATATAAATTGCTATAAATTTTCAGAATGTGCTCCTGCTTATATACAGATAACGAATATGTTGTAGGTTTGTTTATACATATATGTGCTTGAATGCCATGAAGTAGGAGAAACTCTGAAATTTGTGTTAGAAACTCTAAACTACCAGAGGTAATCTGGAACCTCAGAGAATTTCCTCTATTCATTGACACTACCGAACCATCTCCGTCAAGGATGCCTCTAAGCACATCCCAGTTAATATACTTAAGCTTTAAAGCGAAAGTCTTTCTAGGCACTATTCCAAAAGTACTTAAAAATCCACATATCTCAGCATTTCTAAATGCAATACGATATTGAGGAACTTTATAAGTCTTATGCAAGGATATAGTAATAGTACACTTATTCCCCAAAAATGTGTTCCAATAATCTAAGAGTTCTTTATTTTCTTTGGAGAACTCTAGCACTACTTTATTTCCAGTTATGCAACCATCTGTTGCAAGCAATCCTAAGAAATAATCAAAATCTTGGGTGCCTTCCTTAGAGGCTATATCACTGAGTGAAACAGTTTGTTGTAGAGCCTGATTGGACCTTGGAGTAATTCCATACCTTAATAATACCCTCCTAATTGAGGTGTTATAAGTATGAAATTGTTTAGCAATGCTAAGAGTAGTCTGCTTTTGGTTAACATATAAGTCAATAATTTGCAACTCTTTTTCAGTTGAAAATCTTAAAGATGACTTATAACTAGACATAGGCCTAATTATTATACCACAACGCTGTAGTACTCTACTAACGGAGCTTTGGGAAACACCTACTTGTTTAGACACTTCATTTGTAGACATACCTGACCTATAAAGGTCAATGATAGTCTGCTTACACTGTTCTGTGAGTCTTGGCATAGTAATCAAAAAATTAATATTTCAGTAAGTTATCTTCACCGTAATAATAACTATTAATCACTAGTTACCCAAGATTTTTACTAATTTCAACAGCAATTTATATAGATAATGCCAACCACTGTAATCCGCACTTATCCACTTGTTACCTTCCTCGGCTACAAAACAGGCCCTTGTCTCTGCATCAGCAGGAAGATTCTGTAGATTCACCAATGGAACTTTCTTACCTGGGATAATTTCCTTATCATCACCACCACCAGAACTGAGTCGGTTTGTATCCGTGCCTATCTGATTGAATTGGGTATGAATCCTACCAGTTTTTGGATTAACCAAATCTAAGAAGTTCTGCCCATAAGTACTGGTCACCTTCTGAGCAGCTTTGAATTTCAAATATACTTTTGCTATAGGATGCTTGTCCTTTTGTCCTTCTATAACAGTGGCATCCACTGACTTTTTCATATTGCCGGTGTTTTTGTCTCTGGTCTCAAGATTAAAACCGAAAAACTCAAGCAGAGGAATAACTTGCTTGGAACTATTCCAGTTCACCTTACAATGCAAACCAGCTTTCACAAAACCAAACAGGTCAGGACTTACCATTTCTACAAACGGATACCTCCTTTTGATTCTCTGTTTGATAACGTACCCCTTGTCACAATAAACACCAGTTCCGCTACCTTGTACATCAGTGTTGTCATAAGGAACCTTCTCCTGAGGGCCCACAGGCTTGTAGTCAAAGTTAGGTGTGAATACCTCATCATGGGGCCCGTCATACCAACCCTCACTATGCCTAAAGAAGATATAATCTTCTTCAACCCACACAGAGTCACTACCAGAGTTTTTCTCATAGTAGTCAACTACGAAGTTGTCAAGTTCCTCCTGAGCCTTACGAAGTTCAGCTTCATCCTTGGCCATTTTAGCCTTCCACTTTCGGACGTCAAGGCGAACACCACAATACTCGAAATATGCTATGGGAAGGATAGCTCTATTCTCTACTTCAAGAGCAAATTTCTGTCCTCTTTCATAAAGAATCTCAGTCTGCTTTATCATAATGTCTTCCAGGTACTTGACATCATTTGCAGCATATTCTATAATCTCATCTGTCAAATCTTTTTTCCATATAATCTGGCCCCGAACAGTCTTGTCAAGCTCTACTCCGAGATAGTTCTCACCAGCAGATTTCAAACTCAAACTGTGCATACCTGAAGGCCAACCCAGCCATCTTAACTTCTCTGCTAGAAATCCATCATACAAATGTCTTGGAATGATACCATTATAGAACAGAAACTTAACGTCAAACTTCAAGTTCCAGCCTAAGAACACCCTGTCAGATTCAAGGTATTCCTTGTACTTACGGACATCTACAGTAACACAATCCACAACCACCTGAAAGTCTCTGCAACCAAGCTGCAACATAAGCAACTTCTTGAAGTACGGACTAAAACCTTCAGTCTCAGTATCCAGACCAACATAGTGAAGTGGTTTGAGAATCTCCAAGCTTTCTTCCACTGAGACTACTTTGTAAAGCTCGGAATCAAAGAGACCGGGCCTTCCTGTTACCAAGTATATCATAGCTTTATCCTAGATGAAGACGATTTTTTTTGAAATCTAGATGGCACCTGTATTTAGCTAGGAAATCAGTGCCAAGGATACCGTGAATCTCAATACCACCATTGTCCTTAATGGCCTTAGCCATAGAGAACAAATCGGTGACAAAGAACTCATGGTCGAAGGTGAAAATTCCAGAGTTGAATATCTGACGTATTTTGCCAGCACTCTTGAGGGAACCTTCAATCCCTATTACTGAGTTATCTTTAGTAGGTACTTGTGTTGATTTTTGAAGTAATTGGGCAGCTTTTGCATCTATGTGAGACACATTACTACCAGTGTCAATAATAAATATGAATGGCTTATGTTCTGCGATTAAAGTTATAGTTACTAACCCAGTATTTCCCGAATGTGTATTAATAACAATAAAAGCCATACACAATCTTACTTTGCTCCAGTTCCCTTACCGAAACCAGAACGGTCTGTGTTGGACAATTTATCTACATACACAAATTCGATTTCACCATTAGACAGTAACCATTTGATTCTCTGCCACATGGTTGCTTTTTGAGACAGCTGGATACGGAACTGACAGATTCTATCACCCTTACTGATGTGTCCTTTGTTCATACAAAGAACACCAAAAAGCCACTGGTCATTGGTTCCATTATAGCTATTGTCAATAACTCCAATACAATTCCAGGGGAGTATTCCATAGGTCTTGAATGTAGAACTTCTGGAAGCCATAATAGCCTCAAGTCCCGCAGGTAATTTCATCGCTACACCAACAGGAATCTTACGGGTAGGAATGTTTACCTTACCGTTTTCTACAGTTAGACCTTCATAGTCAAAATCATTGCTTGCACGTAGGTCAATCCAGTCTCCCTTCTTGATAACCTGCAGAGGCTGAGCCCCGTCAATAAGTCTTACATAAATCTTAGTTTTGAACATAGTTTACAGATAACGTTTGATGTGAATAAGTCCATCTTGTTGCATGCTTTCATACCAAGGTTTTGGAAGCTGCACTGCTTTGTTATCTACTGCCCACTGGAGTTGCACCAGTAAGTCTCTCCACTTTGATAGTGGTTTGCCATAAGGGTCAGTCAACGGCTCATCCTGATGAGTTGTATCCCATTCAAACACTACAGGCTTGAAGTTGCTTCTGCTGATAACAATGAACCTGTATGGCTCTATTGTGTAGTCAGTAAGCTCAGGGCACTTCTCTGCAATTACAACCTTCAACAGGTTTGTATACATTGCTGCTTGTAGGAAGTATCTATACTTATAAAAGCTTTCTTCAAAAGT
>NFZD01013599.1_pt1 | contig 27839 bp, 17 predicted proteins | sample 1095381 | NCBI WGS metagenome assembly NFZD01 (sample SAMN03609891, study PRJNA323583) | gut metagenome | isolation source: feces | host: Rattus norvegicus | place: Denmark: Riget | collected 2013 | reverse complement strand
AATCTTCAATGACTATGTATTTAGTAACAGAATGTTTGCTGATGGTGGTCTATTAGAGAGTTTCAATCTTCCAAAGTCTTATGATGGCTACTCATTTGCTGCAATAGCAGAGAAGCTGGGAGAGGAGTCTAAGGAGAGACCTAATGACCCAATAAGCAAGAGAGGACTTCTAAGTTCTATGTCCAGACTACAGCAAGCCCAAGAGACTGTAAGGCAACAGAATCAAGTAGGTCAAGAAGGAGTACAATATGCTCATGGTGGTAGAATGGGTACATTATTTGATGGTCTTGGTGATACACCTAACTTCTTAGATGGTGTAGATTATGGAGATTGGCAAGACTATGGTACTCTATTAGAGCCTATCAATGCAGAAGATTTATGGAATGAATCTATGGCAGGTGCTGATGAGGGTGATAAAGGGAATAATAATAGCAAGCTGACTTGGCTAAGATATGCTCCTGTAGTAGGTGCTGCAATAGGATTAGGTCAGAATTTATTCAGTAAACCAGATTATACAAGTGCTGATGCAATACTTGAAGCAGCTAATCAAGCAGGTAATTATACTCCAGTAGGATATACTCCAATAGGTAACTATTTACAATATAGACCTTTTGACAGAAACTTCTATTTGAATAAGCTTAATGCACAAGCAGGTGCTACAAGAAGGGCTATTATGAATACCACAAGTCCTTCAAGAAATGCAGCCTTACTTGCAGCAGACTATAATGCTCAAGGTAGATTAGGAGACCTTGCAAGACAGGCTGAAGAGTATAACTTAGCACAAAGGCAGGCTGTTGAAACCTTTAATAGAGGTACTAACATGGCTAATGCTGAGATGGGACTCAAGGCTGCAATGGCAAATCAAGAAGCTGCATTAAAGGCAAGAAGTTCAAGACTAAGTGGTGTTGCACAGGCTATGGCAGTAAGAGATGCTGTTGATGCAAGAAGAGGTGCAAGTATGAGTGCTAACCTTACTAACTTCTTTAATTCTCTTGGAGATATTGGTAGAGAAGAGTATAGTAGAAACATGATTATGAGTAATCCTGCACTATACTACTCTATTGATAACAAGGGTAATGTTACATATAAGAATGGATATGAAAATCTTAGTGAAGCAGAGAAGAAGGAAGTAAGAGATGCTGCCAATAAAGCTAAGAAAAAGAAAGCTAAGGGTGGTTATTTAACTATTAAGAAGAAGTAATATGGCTAATTATAGTTTAGTAATAAATTCACAATTCAAGCCATTCTCTTACCAAGAGATGCTGGCTCCAACCTTGATGGCTACTCAGGCTCATCAAGAGTTGGAGAACCAGTATGGAGAGCTTGCTACTAAGGCAAGTGTATGGGAAGAAATGGCTAATGAGCAGACTGACCCTTATGCTTACAAGATGTACAAGACCTATGCAAATGACCTTGAGGAACAAGCAGGTCAATTAGCAAGAGAAGGACTTAATGCTGCAAGTAGAAGGGATATGCTCAATATGAGAGCAAGATATAGTAAGGAGATAACTCCTATTGAACAAGCCTATACAGCAAGACAGAAACAAGCAGAAGAACAACAAAAAGCACTTCTTCAAGACCCAACATTGATGTTAAGTAGAAGAGCTTCTACTACAAGTCTTGATGACTATATAAGGAATCCTCAATTAGCCTATGAATCATATTCAGGTAAGCTAATTACTGCACAGGCTGCAAGTGCTGCATCTGCATTAGCTAAGGAAATGCAAGAGAAGCCAAGGAAATGGAGAAGCATCTTAGGTAATTCATATTATGAAACTATGATGCAAAAGGGCTTCAGTTCTCAGGCAGTATTACAGGCTATACAGGATAATCCTAATGCTGCTCCTCAACTTACAAGAATTGTTGAAGATGCTATTAACTCAAGTGGAGTTAGGAACTGGGGAGACCAAGCTACTATTGCAAGGGCTATTGACTATGCTAAGCAAGGTCTATGGAGTGCAGTTGGTGAAACTCAATATCAGACTCTTGATAATTGGAGAGCTAAAATGGCTGAACAGGAAGCTATGCAGAAGAGGGCAGAGCAAAGAGCTGCTGCAAGAAAAGCAGAAGAGCAGAGACAAGCAAGGCTTAATAACTTAGCCATCAATCCTCTGAACATCTATAGTAGCAGAGAACTAAGCAAGGAAGAGAAGAAGTACAATGATGATATGAAGAAATACTCTAAGTACTTCTACAAGGAGAATGGTCAGTGGAAGATGAATCAAGAGGGATGGAAAGCTTACAACAGTAAGAAATATATTCTAGGGACAGTATCTCCATCAACAGGTATTCCAGTAACTCAGGGTCAATTTGTTGATTCTGACTTCAAGAGATTTATTGATAGATTAGGGGGTAGAGGTGCTGTAAGTTCTGATAGTTTTGGTCCTAATCAAAGAGTAAATGTTGGAAGATTATGGGGTAAATATGCTGATGACTCTCCAGCAGCAAGAACTGCAAGATATGATGCTACAAGGGTTACTGAATATGACTATCCTATTGCAGGTACTCAGCAAGGTGATATGAAGGATGCTATTATGACTGCTGGTAGAGGATTAAGTCTCAAGGAGGTTGATTATGATAGCAAGTCCAAGCAATTCAAGGATACAGGTGAGGAAATCACTATGGAAGACTTGAAGAGTGATAAGTACAAGGTAACTGCTACAAGATTTAGTCCTTATGGTACTACTGTAATGATACAAGATGACAAGGGCAATGTGAGAAGATTCAGAATGCCTGCTGGTATCAATACAACTAATGAACAGAATAGAGATAGGGCAATGGCTGCTGCAAATCAATGGCAGCAAGTAGTTAATACAGGACAATATACTGATGCAAGAGGAAATGTACATCAGGCTACTCCAGATGAAATTACTTATGCACAGCAACAATATGCACAGGCTATACAGCAAGCATACTTATTCCATTCTCAATTAGGAGTACAGAATAAGACAAAAGAACAAGAGTTTAATCCTTATGGATATTAAGATATGGCAAAAGAAACTAAAGTAAAGGATATAGATATTACTAAGAGTGGTCCAATGACTTTCAGAGATTTGCAAGAAGCAAATCAAGAGCCATACACTAACCTTAGTCCTGAGTTTCAGTCATTCAGTATGAATGTAGGAGCAAATACTGCTCCTACTTCACTGTATGATGCAAGGGCACATGGTGAGCAGATGGTTGCAACTTCATTAGAAGGAACTGCTACACCTTGGGGTGAGAGCATGTTTGATGAACCCACTGCAACTGAGGCACAGTTTCAAGAGTTAGGAGATATAAGAGCTAATAACCAACCTTGGTATGCACAGATAGGAGCAGGTCTTGCTAAGGGTGCTATACTTGCAGGTACTACTTTCCTTGATGGTACTGTAGGTTTGATATTTGGAGCAGGCACTGCAATAGGTGAAGGTAGATGGTCTGGTCTTTGGGATAATGACTTCTCTAAAGCTATGCAGTCTGTTAATGAATGGTCTGAGCAAGCATTACCTAACTACTATACAAGAGCAGAACAAGAACAACCTTGGTATGAAAATATCTTTACTGCTAACTTCTTAGGTGATAAGTTTATCAAGAACTTAGGTTTTACAGTAGGTGCTTTCTATAGTGGTGGTGTTACTGCTGCTGGGTTGAAGGTAACTAAGTTACCTCAGCTTATTGGTGCTATTGCCAAGTCTTCAAAGGCTCCAGCAATAGTTAATACTGCTGTGGGTGCTACTATTTCAGCAGTAAATGAGGGTAGAATTGAAGCACTCAATAATAGTAAGGATTGGTTTGAGCTTCATAAAGCACAGCTTGATGACAGTCTAAGGGAAAGGTTAAATGCAATACAGGCTGAATATGAAGCTAATGCAGGAAAGGAACTTGTAAGAAGTGGTGTAGAGGGTAATCAATTTGTAGACCCAGCTTATGTAAAGTATCAGGATGCTATTGCAAAAGAAAGAGAGGCTTACAATGCAGCACTTGGTAAACTGAATGAAGATAGATTGAAGATGGGTAATGCAGATTTGCTTATGAATATACCTATCCTTACTGCATCTAATATAATCCAGTTTGGTAAGTTATATGCCAATGGATTCAAGACTGCAAGAAAAGCTACCAATATAGTAGGTAAGGCAGGAGAATATACTGCTGGTACTACAAGGTTAGGTGCTGCTACTGCAATAACAAAGGGTGCATTATCTGAAGGTACTGAGGAAATGGCACAAGGTGCTGCAAGTAGAATAGCAGGTAACTATTACTCCACTGATGTAAATAACTTCTATAAGTCAAAGACTGACCCAGAGGCTGCACAGGAGACTCTAAGTTGGACTAAATCATTTGCTGAGGGAATCAATGAGACAGTAAATGATGGCTCTGTATGGGAAGAGTTCTTTATTGGTTCTTTGACAGGTGCATTAGGTATGCCAAGATTCAGAGGTGTAAGGAATGCACAGGGTGGCATTCAGTCTCCCATTACTATTGAAGGTGGTGCCATAAATGAGTGGAGAGACTATAATGAGAAGATAGCAAGGGAGAATGAGATTGCTAACTACATGAATAGTAGGATAAACTCTCCTGAGTTTAAGAATTACTATCAGGGTCTTATCAGACACAATAAGTATCAGAATGATATGAATAGAGCTGCTGAGGAAGGTGATGAGTTCAACTTCAAGAATGCAGAACATGCTCAATTAGTATCTGATATTGCCATGTTTGATAATGCAGGTAGAATGGAAGACCTCACTACCTTAATTAACACAGCATTTGATACATCAGATGAAAATCTTGCCTCTATTGTGGAAAACACTACAACTACTCTTGAAGATGGCTCTAAGGTAGGTCCATTTGTTGATAAGAATGGTAATCCTATGTATGCTACCCCAGAAGGCAAGCAGGAAATGATAGAGAAGTTGCAGCAGAACCATGATGAAATGACCAGCACTATCAACAATTATCTGAAGATAAAAGATGAGCTTGATATTAAGACAGGTCAGCAATTATCAGATGACCAGCTTGAAGAATTGACTTGGATGAAGTCTCAGATAGGTAACTGGTCTGAGAGAGCAACAGCCATGTCTGGAGAAGTAAAATCTGCAATAGGCAGTGTATTAGGCAACTTAGATTCATTCCTTAGGTTCAATGAGCAGATAAGAGATTTTGAAGGTCAAACTCATGCTGATTTAACTGACAGATACAGACAAGCAGATGAGAATGTAAGAGCTATTCAAGGTGCAATAAATACTCTTAATCTTGTAAGAAGTCAGGATGATAAGACATTAGCCCATACATTAGCCACTAATCCTAAGTTTGTAGATGGTCTTGTCAAGGGAATTAATGAGGTAGATGAGACTGTACTTAGTGCAGATGAGAAAGAAGATATTACAACTAAGCTAAATGATATTGTCAAGTTAGGTAATGCCTCAAAGACATATAATGCAAAGCTGAAAGAGTATCTTGAGAATCCTCAAAAGCAAGTAGAAGACCATGCAAGAGCTGATGAGCAAGCTGCACAACAAGAGACTAAGAAGAAGTCTGATGACTTGAAAGTATCTTTGAATGCTGCACAAAACCTACAAGAATTTAGAGGTATCATAGATAGCCAAGATGATATAGAGAATAGGGATAGAACCCTAAAGACTTTGGAAGATGAAGGTAGTGAGATGGCTAAGAACTACAGAGAAACTTCACAATACAATAATGAAGTGAGAAGAGTTCTTAATGAGTCAGATGCAGAACCACAGGTTAAGCAAGATGCTATGAAGCTCCTTCAAGACCAGTTCAATAACTCTGAAAATCTTGAACAGTTAGCTAATCCTAACTCAATTTATATTAATAATGAGAATGCCTTTGATGAAGATTCTGAGGGTGATGTTGAGTTGTCTGCAACAAGATTCCAAGAGGCTCAATATGCTTTGCAAAATGCAATGTCTCAGGTAAATAATGACAATAGATTTAAGGATAGATTCTCACCTGAATATAAGAAGCCTGTAGAAAAAAGAGAAGGAACTGTGAGAGGTGATGATAGAAGAGATACTACAGGAGACAGTGGTACATCTACTACTCCTACTGTAACAAGTAGTGAGGATTTACCTACAACAGAATTACCTGTAGGTAATATAACTGCTGAAATGGTTAATGAGGAGAATAAGAAAGCCAATGAGAGGGTAGAAACTCCACAAAGACCAAGCAGAGATACTCTCAATCAGTTCTATAGACCTGCTATACCTGAACTGCATATAGAGGCAAGTAAGGAAGGGGACTTTAGACCATTTGATATTGTAGTAAGTGAAAGAGAAAAGAATGTAGACTTCTCTGGCATTTATGGCTATCTAAGAGACCAAGGAGCATTCAGATATGTAAATGAGGGCAACCTAAAAGCAGGTGATGAGCTTGGCTTTATGATTGACCCAGACTATAATGAGAATACAATCTTCATTGTAGATAAGAGAAACAACCAAGTAGTAGGTAGTTTGGATGAATCTGATTATAGTGTTTCAAGGTATGAGGGCTTGAAGGGTCTTGAAGAGAAGATAATAAATGAATATGCTAATAGGGATAAATCTGCTACTCCTAATACAGTTGATGAGATAAGACAGCCCTTGTCTTCACTATTTGCAGCTCTTGATAAAAGTACTTCCAGCAAAGCTAAAAATGTCAATAGGGAACTTTTAGTAAGCAGATTAGCAGGTATAACTGAACTTAAAGACGAAGATATATTATTCAAAGATGGTGGTAACATTGAAAAAGCATTTAAGGAGGCTGGTGCTGAATTTTACTGGAATAATAGAGATTCCTTTAATCTAAAGGAGATAGCCAGAATTATCTCAAGAAAGATTGGAGCCTCCACATCACCTACTTCTACAGGCAAGTTCATTGCTACTCCTACTACAAGAGTATCTAAGGTAATGGTAGGTAGAGTTCCTTATGGTAATACAGAGAGAAGTTTATCTGAGATACCTAATGTATCTTCAACTGACAGAAAGCCTGCCTTTGGTATCATAAAGAATGGAGTTCTAACAACTAATGGCAAGATTGATGATAGTCTTATTATCAAGCCAGTAGATATGAGCCAAAAGGAAGGTAGATTATATCTGCTTATTCCTAATGGAGCTGGTAAGTATTCTCCTGCTGCTGTAAGGGTTAAGCACTTTAATAATGAAGAGTTTAATCTAAATGACAGTTCAGTAAATTCTACTCCAGTTGGAGAGGATATAAAGAATGCAATTACTAAGTTATCTACAGCTACATCACAAGATGATGTATCTGCTGCTATGCAAGATTTAGCACAAGACTTGTATATGCAAGATATTATGGTTACTTGGTTTAGTAGTAGGGCAGGTGATGGTATTGTAATCAGCAAGAAAGTAAGAAAGCCAGATGGTACTTATGAGAAAGTTATTATCAATGGAAAGGAACAGATTAAGGAAGATAAGTATGATGTATATTTCTCTACAAGTAGCAAGAGTGCAGAGATTGGAGGTATAAACTTTGATGTAACTGCTCTTGAGGATTTGGGAGATACAAGTGCTTTAGGTACACCTAAAGACCCTAATGATATATACAATGAAATACTTGGACACCTCATCAAGTTTAATCTTCCTTTGCAGGTCAGTACAAGAAGAATTAATGAGGGTGCATACAACAACAGACTTGTTAATTCTAACATCCTTACTTCAAATATTACTGAAGCCTCAGTAAAAAGTACTTGGTTTACAACTGATTACTTTGATAATGAGGGCAACCTGCACCAAGCTATAAGTCCAGCTTCTGTAGCTCCTCAACCTAAGAGAAAGGTTGAGACTCCTGTAGGTGGTACTGAGGGTGCTATTTCAGGCACAAGGATAGTATCTGCTTTCTCAAATAAGCCTTACTATGTGGACTTGAAAACAAACACTATCAGGGATGAGCAAGGCAAGAGTGTAGAAGTTACTGACAGCAATAGAATATTGTTTGACTTAGCTTGGGCACAAGATAACTTTGGTGATGCTACAAACTCTTCAATGATGGTAGATAACAAAGTTCTTACACCTGATGGGCAAATTCTTGATAGAACCTCTCAGAAGTACATTACAGGGCAAGAAGCACAAGATGTAAAAGATACTATTGCAGGAAGAAAGAAGGAGAAAGAAGATAGAGTTGCTAAATCTAAGGAGGTTATCAGTGAAATATATGAGAACCAAAAGAAAGTAGATAAGACAAAGACTGATGGTGAGTTCTATTATGTACTTGAGGATGATGGTGAATATCATCAATATAGTAGAGTACATAGCAGGTTAGGTTCTAATTGGGTAGAGTCCCCTAAGCAAACAGAAGCCTTAACACAGGTAAGAACCAAGCTATCACAATTAGTTGATGTTCCAGCACAGTTTGATAATTACTTGAAGTTCCTTGAGAATAAGTACAAGATTAGTCTTGATGGTTATCAAGGAAAGACTGATGCTAAGAGTAGAGATACTATTGTGAATATGATAAGAGACAAGATGTCAGGAACTAATTCACAAAGGGCATTGGATGCTGGCTCAGCAGTAGATAGTATTATCAGACAGTATTTCACTGTAAGGGATGTATCTAAGATAGTAAGACCTTCTAATATGTCAGAGAGTGCCTTTATAGATTTGATTACTACTCTTAATAGGATTAAGTCTAATATGGAGCAAATGGGAGAAAGATTCCTTGCTGATAATATTGTACTGTATCAGAAATATCCTGATGGTACAAGAGTTGCAGGTGAGGTTGATATTCTTTCAGTTGATAAGGATGGTAACTTTAGAATCTATGATGTAAAGACAAGTAGGTATAGCTTCTATGACTTTACTGATAGATATGGTCATAAGGTGAACTACTTCACTACTCCATCTGCTACTCAAAGAATGAGTGCAAAGGACTACTATACTTTACAGTTGTCTGCATATAAGAACCTATTTGAGTCTCAATATGGTGTACCAGTTACTAAGTTAGCTGTAATGCCATTTGTATTGAGTTATGATAAGGAGAATGTATCATCAGTACAAGGTGAAAAGGGTATTCCTATTACATACAACCCTGCTGTAAGTGTTCCTTTGGTAAGTGCAGTTGTAGTGGATAAGTCTACTGAAGCTCCTGCTACTCCAGCACAAGCACAGACAGTGTTACCTATCTTTGAGTCTTCATTAGAAACACAAAATCCTATTGAGGATTTAACTCCTGAACATAGCATGAATAATGCTGATGAAGGTGTAGGTTACTTTGAGTTAGATGGTAAGTTACATAAGGGCTATCTGACTCCCTTGACTGTAATTGATGGGATTGAAGTTCATGTAACCAAGGTTCCTAATGTTACTAAGGGATTTGGTAGAGCTACTGAAGTTGCCCATGTAGCTTCAAATAGTTTCTATGCAGTATTCCCTAATGGTAAGACATTCTTGTTCCTAAAAAATAATCCTGTACAAGGGGGTATGTCCCAATCACAAGTTGAGGATGCTATTAGGAAAGGGCTTGAAGCTAAGCCTCAAAAGGTCAAAGAGCTTGCATCTGAGAAGACTATACTATTTGACCCTGATACAGTACCTACTGTAACTACTACTCCTATAACTACTGTGGAGACTCCTGCAACTATTAATCAAGGTAATACCCAAACAGGAGCTGCCTACACTGCACAGAAAGAGCAGGCAGTTAATGACCATGATGAAGAGTTTGAGGATGAATTTACCCTAAGAAGAGTAGATGACACAGAAGCTACAGTATGGAATCAGGAAAAGGAACTTAATTGGTTAAGTAGAGTACTGCCTCAATTGAGTGAGAATGATAAAGTACAAATAGTAAAAGGTCTTATTAAAGTAGGCAGACAAGGTGCTTTAGCTTGGGGTCAGTTTGACAAAGGTGTAATTACATTATCTGACATAGCTGCTGAGGGTACTACATACCATGAAGCATTCCATGCTGTATTTAATCTTCTTCTTGACCAGAGTGAGAGGCAAGCTCTCTATGATGAGGCAAAGAAGTTATATGGGGATAAAGATACTTTATCACTTGAGGAAGATATGGCAGAGGGCTTTAGAGAATATGTAATGACAAGACAGAATAGAGGCTTAGGTAGGAGAATACTTGATTTCTTCAAGGAACTCTTTGTTAAGGTTACTAACTGGAATAACTTTAGACCTTCCCTGATAGATTACTATAGAAGAATTAATGAAGGTAAGTATGCAGATAGTACATTCAAAGTTCCTACTATCAGTGAATTGAGAGGTGCTACTTCAACTACTACATCATTCAATACTTTAAGTAATTCTATGCAAGAGAATTTATTGAAGAAAGGTTGGACAGCAGAGAAGTTTGATTCAATTTCTCAAGAGGAGAGAGACCAAGCTATCAAGTGTATAGCCTTTTAATCAGTAGGATGAAATTTTTTATAAGGGCGAGGTTAATCACCTTGCCCTTTTTATTTTGTAGGAAATAAAAAAAAAATAAGGGGAGGAGTAGAACTTAATCTACTCACTCCCCTTTACCATATTATCACAATTTACCACATAAGGCAATACACAATGGAATGCCTATAATCAAGAGTACACAATATAATAACATAATATTTATTGTTTAAAAAATGGAATACCCTCTTCAGGGTGTAAACCTCTATAAATAGTCTTATTCATTGGTATAATAGGAGATTCAAAGAATAGCTTATATGCCCTTTGATGCCCCTTATACCTGCCAGACTGTAATATAGCTTCTTCACCTGCAAATACTTCATAATTAAATGGATTTATAAGTCCTATCAAATCAAGAGTACTTTCAAGTGTGTTAATACCAGCAGCAGGAGACTTAATAATCTTTAATCCCTCTCCAACCATCTGAGGTCCAGGGATTAAAGAACCAAGCTCAGTATATAGTCTTCTTGCTTGATATTCTGCCATCTTAGCCAGCCAAGGTCTATCCTTGTCATCTGACCAATCCATTAGACCAAGTACAAGTGCTACTGCTAAGAAGTGTCCTACTTCAGTTGCAGCTCTTTTGATGTTTGCTTTCTCAGTCTTGGAAAGTTGGTTCCAATTTGCAGCTAATGCAAACTGACCTTCTTTCAATTCCTTAGCAAGCTGCATCAAGAACCTACCTGTGGTATTATAGTAACCTTCTGTCCATGCTTGCAAGTCATAGTTATATGTGGCAGACTTAAATCTTCTATTCAAAGATGGCTTAATCCACTTTCTAAACATAACACCCATTCTACCTACAGCTAACCTTTGTACTGCACTTCTGTCAGCCTTATTGTAAATACCGTGCATTCTCTGATTTATAGCAGCAGACTTTCTACTGAATGCTATAATATCATCTCTTGTAAATGCAGACCCATCCTCCTTAGTATAACCTTGCTTTAACTGTAACTTAGCACCTAATTTCTTGTTATTCTTATCAATAGGAACCACTTCCATAGCATCCCATAGAGATACCATCTTACCATCAGGAGCTTTCATTTTATAAGCATCTGCAAGTGCTAATGAGGTTCTATTCTGCATCCAATGCTCACCAGCATTATTCATAAGGAATAAAGCAGAAGTACCAAACATTCTACTGAACCAAGTCTTTCTGTCAAAGTTTACTTCCTTAACATCAGTCTCATATTCCTGCATTACATTGAATAATTCATCCCACAAAGCAAGTTTACTTGTCTTGACTCTATTACCAATCTCTGCAAGAAATTCAGGTAATGCTTGACCATAGTTTCTATCAGCCCTTAGAGTATTAGATTCATTAAAGAACTCCCCAGAGAAAGATTCAATCCTCATCATAACTCCACCAGTAGCCACATTGGAAATACCTGATAGTACATTGACAGCTAATGTATTAAGAGAAGTCATCCTATTAACAAAGTTAGCCACCTTTCCTTTATCAATCTTAGTATTACCAAATGTGCCTTCATCAGCCATATACCTACCATAGACTTGCATTTCAAAGAAGTCATTCAGTCTTTGCATAAATCTTGTTTCATCACCAGACTTAGTGAGAGTAAATTCTACTTTCCTACCTACAGACTTGAACTTTTCAACCAGTGGTTTACCACCTCTTGTCTGTATAATCTCCCTTTCTTTCAGCATATCTCTGCCAAGCTCAAGAACATCAATTACTTTATTCATTTCATTGAAGTCATTAGCCATAGCTGCATAAGCTGTGAGAGTAGATACTATATCAGTAGATAGGTCATTAGGGCTTTCACCTTCTTTCATCTTGGTATAGTAGATAGGAAGTACTTGCACCTCTTTACCTTCAAAGTCCTTTACTGTAGCCCTATCTCCAAACTCAGTGTCATCTGTCCTTCTAATGAATTGGTCTTTAACAGCTTCCCATACTTGTGTACTACCTGACTTTACACCATCAGATGCCTTTACTCTTTCAAGTAGGTCCTTTCTGATTTTAACTGCATTAGTTAAGGTAGTGTACTTGTCAGGAAGGTATGAATCCAGCTTGGCTTTTATCTCCATAACCTTGTTGTAGTATTCTTTCTGGGCAGGATTCAAATTCTGATAAGCCTTATTGCCATAGATTGATACTTTAGGTTGCTTCTTTCCATTGACTACCTCCATATTAGCATCAAACCAAGCTTGTCTCTCCTTTCTGTACTTCTCTGCATTATCTCCTACAGGATTCTTACCATACTTCTCATTAAGAGACTTGAACATTTCTCTGACTTTCTCCTTGAATAGACCTTGGTTAATCTCAGAGATATAATTACCTGTAAGATTACCTTTGCTGTCTCTTTCAAACATCCAATCAGTGTTCTTAACTCCAGCTTGTTCTAACTTAATTGTAGCAGCTTGAAGCTCCTTCATAACATTGATGGTTTCCAACCTTGCATTTTCTTTACTCTTCTTGACAGCTTGGTCCATAACTTTCAGCATATAATCTGAAGAGTCTGCCATAGAATCAAGCCATCTATCAAAGAAAGATATGTCCTTGTCAGCTACTTTCACCAAGTCTTCAGCAGTCATAGTCTTACCCTTGAACTTACCAAAAGGAACAGTTATACTCTCTCCTACAAAGGGCTTAATAAAATCAACAAAGAGAGGCATTGATACTTCATTATACCTAACAAATAAGTCTCCAAGTAATGTAGTTGTGTTGTCTAATACAACTCTTACCCTTTGACCATATCTATTGTCTGCATACTTCTCTTCATCAATAAGAGCCTTCCTAATATCATCAGTAATATGCTTGTAACTATACAAGTAGTTTCTGACATCTCTTAGTACTCTGGCTCTTTCATTAACATTAGTAGCAGGAGTATTCTGTAGCATAGTAAGTCTGTCACTTACCTTAGATAGTTCCTCAAGAGCATTCTCTACAAAAGTATAAATACCCTCAATCTCATTGTTATCAGCTAATTCAATATCCAATCTATCAATGAGTAACCTTTGATTAGCACTAAACTGGCTATTAGGATTTCTCTTTTCATAAATCTTCAATCTTTTCAACTCATTCTCAATGATTCCTTGAAGTAACTTCTTATCTCTTGCCACTCTCTCTGAGGTACTGTAAAATACTCCACTTGATGCTATATTGCTAACATCAATAGCCTCATCCATGCTGCCATTAAGTATTTGCTGTGCTAAAGAACCAAAGTTCTTGTCAGCCTCCTTCATAGCTCTTTGTATAGGACTTGCACTAATATTCTTAAAGAAACTCTCAACTGCTTGGATTACTCTTTGCAGTAGATTCTTATAAGGAGCAGATGGGATATTCTCACCTTGAAGAAGATGCTTTGCAAGTAGTTTACCCGCAGCTTCTTTTGCCAACTTAGTCTCATCACTATGATATAAAGTATCATAGGTATCATAGTCCTCACCTATAATTTCTCTTGCCAGCCCATTGGAAGATATATTATTGATAAGTCTTATGATAAGTGGATTATCTCCCATAGCTTCAATGGCAAAGTGTGCAAATTCCTCAGGAAGTGCTCTTTCACCTTGAATACCATTAGCAAGCCTAATCATTTCAACAAGACCATTTGCTGCATTTCTTGCAACATCAAAGTCAGTCACACCATGAACACCCATTCTCTTTTCAAGGTCAGTCAAAGCACCTATCCCTATCCCATGAGACTCAAGAATACCCCTCAACCTGTTATTAAGGTTTTCATTGTATTCCATCTTGTCTGCATTAATAGAGTTAAGCCTGTTTCTTTTCTCAACCTTTACTCCAATGAATACTCTTGGAGATTCACTGTCTTGAATCTTAACTATATTAGCCACATAATCATCCCTATACTCTGAGTTCTGATTAAAGGCTATAGCCCTTTGTTTCAACTTTTGATAATTCTCATCATTGTTTACCCATAGGGCTGGTCTGTCCATTCCTTTCTTATAGTACCCAATCTCCCTATTAAGTCTCTCAAGTACCTTAGTTTCTGGAATGACTTTACTGAGATTAGTCTGCTTTAGCAAACTCCTCAATGTAGGTTCATTGTTTTCATCAAGTGCCAGTCTTGGCACCCAATCTCTTATAAAAGAGTCAGCTTTTGTGATAAGATATAGTCTTGTAGCCTCACTTCTATTGTTTGAAGTGAAGGACAGCAAGTCCTTAAATAACTTGCTGTCCACTACCTGACCATTTCTATTCTTCACCTTTGGAATAATTGCACAACTTCTTGCCATATCTTATAAACTATATAATGTTGGAGCACCACAAATACTATCACCATTCTCATCCTTATACTCTGTATTAGGCTGAATAGCTGTTACATCATCAGCCTTTGGAGCAGAAGTATCAAGAGGAGTACCATATACCTGTTGGAAAACATCAGTATCTACCTCTGGAATAGAATCCCAATACTCTTGAGGCATATCTTGATAGTCAGGCATAGAATCATAATCAACCTCAGCATCTCCAAGGTCAAATCTTGACAATGTATCTGCATAAGGGTCATAATCTTTCCTGTTCTTTTCAATTACAGTTTCCATCTCTTCCACATCCTTACCATATTCATATTCAATAAAGCTGTTTCTGAAACCTAATGGTTCAATCCTTTCATAGGTTGCAACATTAGTTTGTTCAGTACCTAATGAAGTCAGTTTGTAATAGACATAGTTTCCTCTAATTCTCTTACCTATATACCTAAAGAAGTCATAAGCAGGACCATCAGGAGTATCTATCCTTTTCTTGATAACTTTCTTATCTCCAAAGGTAGCATTATCATCAATCACAAATGCAACTTCATCCTTAACTTCATTATCCTCTCCTATGAACTGGACAGAGGCTGTATCAGGGATTTCAGGAACCAACTTTCTGTTATCCAAGTGGTTATAGACATATTGGTCTACAAATTGACTATAATCATCACTTGATGACAAGAGAGTTCTCAATGTACTTATGTACTCTGGGATAGCATTTCTCACTGCCACAGGTGCCAAATGGATGAAGGTTGAAGGTCCAAATGCAAAGCCATTTCTATAATAGCTATATCTAAATAGATTAAGAGCAAGTTTCTGAGCTTCTGGGTTATTCATATATAATAGAGATGCCCAATCCCTCATATATCTTTCTCTCAAAGTAGGACTTAACTGACCTACATTCTTAAACACTACTGTGTCTACAGGATTACTGTCATTTGCCCTGATTACCTTGAGTCTCTTAATAAATTCAAGGTCAGCTATATCCTCATTATCTGTAACCACTCTCTTGAAGTATTCAGGGAAGTTATTGATGAAATCCTTTCTCTTATCAGAGGAAGTTACAATAATATCACCTACTTCTGAGTCAGGGTTTACAATCAATTCAGAACCAAAGAATCCATTCTTTGACATGATATAGGCAAGCAAGTCATTATAAATACTGTTCATAGTCTTTACATTTAACTTACCAGTCTTTGTCATGTCTCTAAGGTCATCAATTACAGTCCTGAATGATTCAGTATATTGAGGGAAATAAGACCCTAACATTTCTTCTGTCTTCTGCAAGCCAAGAGTATAGAAAGCCTGTAAGAAAGGAAGAGGAGCTGACAATAGTCTTTCTCTTAGAGTGTCAGTGTCAGGATTGTCTGATAACAGACCATCAAGTATTACATTGGCATTCTTCAATGGGAACTTGTCATTATTCTCTATTTGGTCTAACAGGTCTTTCACTTTCTGCATCTTCAACTCTGTATCTGCAATAGTAGGACCAGCAGCACCTCCTTGGGTATCAGACCTTGTAGCCTGTACTAACTGTCCCAAAGCATCAGCAGAGTTCATAATTCTCTTGAACAAATATCCAACTGCAACTTGTTTCTGATAGAACTCAATCTTTCTGAAATCAGAAGTCTGAGACCTGTCAGTAACAGCTTCCTTAGCAAGCATTATGTTATCTGCAAGCTCTTCAATGTAGAAGCTATTATTCTTGTAGTTATCATAAGTCAAGTCATTATTAAGAGCAGCCTTCTCCTTATACTTATCCAGTACTTCATCAATGATAGTATCTTTACCTTTACCTTCTCTACTCTCTCTAAAATAGGTCTGAGTAATCTCTTGAACTATAGGCTGCATCATTAGCAGACCTATCTCAATAGGATTATAACCTAATCTTGAAAGAAGCATAGAAGCATCAGCAGTGAAAGTATTCTGATTAAGTGCTGCAAGCACAGGGTCTTTAACATTATCCACAGAAGCAGCCAAGAATCCAGCATTATTCTTTGAGATAAATTCCTTGTCACCATTCATAATATCATGTAAAGATGTAAGTCTCTTTCCATTCAATACAAATGAGCCATTTTCTTCATCCAAAGCTAACTGAGTATGTTGCATCAAAGCATGGTTTGCATTATGATTGGCATAAATACCAATCAACTTAGCACCAGTCATGTTCTGTTGATGCAACATTACTTGAGTTCTTGGTGATAATGGGTCCATTTTGACCTTTGTTTTCTCTGCCAACTTATCAAGAGTATCAAGGTCTAAGTCAAATAGGTATGAAGCAATAGACTTAGGATAAGATTTTCCACCTTTCTGTACAGTCTTATTAAGTTCTATACCCATATCCTTTAATGCTTGAGCCAAGTCACTCTCATAAGAATCATTGAGAATAGTCATTATTCTTGCAGACTTCTTCTGATAGTCAAAACCACCTGGGTTAAGAATCTTTGAAGCTGTATCTGCATTAGTCAAGACTCCATACATCATATCTATCAGCAAGTTATTTCTTGCCTCAAGACTGTTCTCCTGTGGAGACTTATTGAAGTCATACTTTACCTTACTTATAATAGACTTGGCAAGTCTGTACTTCTCCTTATTCTCCTTGAACCATTCCTTAAAGTCATCAGTATCTGCATTGAGAATATCTTCTGCCAACTGGCTATGAGTGAATTGTGACAATACTTGATTGAATAAGCTATTCATTCTTGCATAGTCTTCTCTTGCCTGTCTCATATCATACTTCTTAACTCTGAACTCAGGTAACATGATATACATCTTATCCACATCAAAGTCAGAACCTGATAGAGTAGTAATCTCAGCAGGAAGCATGATTGCAGAACCATTCTGTTGAGGAAGGAATCCCTTAATATACAGAGGAGCCATTGAATATTTATCCTCAGTTGGAACTCTATAGCCAATCAACTTTCTTAGGTCATCAGGAAGTTTAGTTACATCAAGCTGGTGAGTAACTGGGTCCATAAGAGGCTCATAGAACTCTCTACTATATGCAGGCATATAACACTCTAAATATGCTATAGCTAAACTACCTTCTTCCCTTGCTTTCTTTACATACTCTTCATAATTTTCTCTTGTAGCATTTTTATTCTTCTTGGAATATGACTCCCAAGACATCAGGTTGCCATTTTTATCCTTGAATACTACATGAAGTTCATCAGTCAAGCCATAATCAGATACCTGAATTAAAGCTCCTCCTCTAATCTTCTGTTTAGTGATTCTACTCTTGATTACACTATTAAGAAGTGTCTGTACCCTTTGAGATTGTACAGGGTCAAAGAGAGGGATATTGAAGTTATTGTTCTCATCAAGAGTACAAGCCCTCATCATATCCATACCATACCTTTGATTACCTCTTATCTCTTCAAGTAAGATTTCTTCTACCTTCTTTGGGTCTTTGAATATTTTATCTACATCAACAAATGCTTGAAGAATATTCTCAGTATTGATGGCATTATATAGGTCAAGCCACTCCTTCTTAGTCATCTTTTTACCATTAACTTCAATGATTGTGTCATCAGAGATGTCAGCAGTAATTAGCTTTCTAATCTGAGTACCTACCAACTGAACAGCATCAATAGCATGTTCAGGAGTTGCAGTCTGAATACCATAATCTTCATAAGACACCTTATGTACCACATTAGGATTCTCATTACCAAATCCAATACCTGTGGTATCTTTAAGTCTTTGGATTACATCAGCCTCTGTATTAACATCATTCAAATCTATTACACCTTGTTTTCCAACCTTAGTAGTAGATTCAAACTGAACTACATCAATCTGATTATCCTCCATAAACTTATTTATGGCTTTCAGCTTGCCTGACCTTCCTAAAGGACCAGCAATTAGTTCGTGCATAGCAAGTAATAGGAACTCTGAGTTCTTATGCTGTACAGGAGTCTTAATTCCAGTATGACCTTCAATGCCACTGTTATTATTGACTTGTGTATAAACATAAGGCTTCTTAGTCTGCCAAATGATATTGAAGTCCTTAATATTCCAATCTCCATTCTTGAAGTTGTTATATGCTTGCTCCATATCATCTGTCCACTGACCTGACATACCAAGTATTGCCCTATAGGAACTCAAACTTCTATATGCCTGAGCATCTGCTACATTCACATTTCTAAACTTACTGATGATATTATCTCTGTCTATCTTGGTCATTTCATTTCTTCTAACCCTTTCATCAAGTACAGTCTTGATGTCTTCAAGTACAGAAGATACTATCTCATCATCCTTCAAGTAGATGGTTCTTTCCCAATCCCTACCAATTCTCTCACCTTTATAAGTAGCCTTAGTATTCAGTCTAAGAGCAGGAGCATGAACCTCCTTATATCTCTTCTGAAAGTCCTCAAGGTTCTTATAGAAGGCAAGGTCAGTAGTAGTAAGCTGGATAATTTGTGAAGTAGCTAACTTACTGTTCCAATAGTATTCTCTAAGTGCATCCTTAGCATTGTTCTTAACAAACAGGCTTCTTGAGATTGACTGAGCATCTTTCAACTCCATCTCACCTCTTGTTGCCTTATCTGTGAGTAATGCCTTGATTTGCTCCATCAGATTATTGGCTTCCCTACTATCAAAAGCACTATTATTGTTATAGGCTCTAAGCATCAGTTCCATATTGGTATTCCACAATGAACCTAAGGCATCTTTAGCCTTGATAAGTGCCTTTGCAGTTATTGCATTCTGCTTGGACTGACCTTCAAAAGGAAGATACTTGTACTTACCATTAGGAAGCTCATCCAAAAGTCCTGCCCTCATCCAATCTCTATAGGTCTGTTCAAAACCATCTTCCATCATGTCATTAAGAGTAGTTCTTAGAAAGTTCCTAAGTTCAGCACCAGTACCCTTGGATTTAAGTCTGCTTAACCTATCAATGAATGTCTCTCCATTGTCATATCTTAGGCTGTTAAGTGCAGGAAGGAACTTAAATTCTGCACCTCCCATACTCTTTATACTTCCATCTTCCTTTCTGACAATATCATAGTTGGCAATAGGTTCTACACTCTTATCTCCACTCTGGTAAGCCTCATCTCTTTCCCTAACCAGCATGATTCTGTCATACTCTTGATTAACCAAGTCTACTAACTTGTCAAGAATGACATCATCATAGGTTCTCTTCTTACCATTTTCATCAAGTACATCACCTGTTGTGTACTTTCTGAATCTGATAAACTCAGCAGAAGGGCTATCTGAAAGAATAGGAACATGATACCAAGCATACTTTATACTTGACTTTGCAGAATCAGGGTCTCCCCAATATTCTGTAAGAAGAGCCAAAGTATAATCCAAATCATCCCAATTAGTATAGTCTACCTTATCAGAGTTCAATACTACTTTATGGTTAAGACCTCTTCTCAATTCATCAGACTCTGCAAGCTGTCTTAGCCAGTCATTTCTCCAATGACCATCCTTAAAGAACCACTCATAATCCTTGAACTCAGTCTGCATAAACTGTTCAAATCTCTCCTTGTCATTCATAACATTCTTGAGATTCTTAATAAGTTTACCTAAGTAGTTAGGAGTAACATGAGAATAGTAAGACTTATCATTCTCTCTAACACTACTTTCAATAGCATCTTCAGTAACTTCTGCCATCATACTTGCAATCATATTGTAAGCAGAGCCAAAAGTATTGATAAGGTCTCCTCTCTTCTCAGTACCATCCTCTCTTGTCTCAGACTTGACTTCACCTTTCTTAATACCACTGAATATAACATTCAATTGTGGTAAAAGAAGCATAATTGGGTCAGTAAATGTGATACCTGGAGCTGTCTTTATATCAGTTAATGCAGTTTTCAATACAGAAGGATTGGCATCAATACCTAACATATGAAGCAACTTCATTATGGTATTCCATACATCTTCTCTCTCTAAGAGTTGAAGTCTGGATTCTGTATCAAGGTTCTGGAACATATTGTTCAATGTCTCAGTCCATTGTAAACCTTTAGCTGCATTATCCTTGTTTATTTCCCCATTCTTCTCATACACACTATCATCATCAAGCTGTACCCCATTCTCATAGTTATCCCTCCAAGCATCAAGTAGATAGTACACACCTTCAGGTTTATTAATGGCAATAGTTTCCATCTTGAAAGTACCATCAGGCATCATCTTCTTCTTTTGAATCCAGTAAGGCATAAAGTCCTTTCTGAAGTCTTGATAGAACTGAGAGAACAAAGTCTCATCACCTTGAAGTAACTTGGTTACTTGTTTAACCCAAGGCTTGATTCTTTGCAAATCCTGCATCAAAGGAAGCATATCATCAGAGTTAATCATGTTCCTTAACTTGTCAATGAAAGTAGCATGAACATAGTCAGCATCAAGGTATCTTGTAAAACCTAAATCATCCTTTTCATACTTGCCTCTATAGTCAAGTTTAGGTACTTGTCTGATTACTTTTCTTACAGCTTGTGACAGAGACTCATGTGAACTTACCTGTCTGAAATTAGTCATCCATCCATCCTTATAAGCCTCTTCTTGTCTCCAATCCTCTGCTTCATTATCTACCTCACTGTTACCATCAGGGTCATCATCATTGAGGTTTGCATCAGCAGGTGCAATGTAGTTGGGGTCTATCCTAATACCCTCAGTCATTACAAGCAAAGTACTTGCTTCCTCAGCAAGAGCCTTATAGACATAAGGGTCATCAACTATCTTCTTATACTCCTGATTCTTATAAGCAGCTTTCTTCTTGGCAGCTTCTAATTTCTGCTCATCAGAGAACTTATCTGCACCTCTCATAGAATTGATTGCATTAAGTTCTTGCTGTATTCTGCCCTCTTCTGTATCTTGTACATAAGAATTGAAGATGTTAGCTACTCTCTTGAATATACCAGCAGGAGTGTACTTCTTTATAGCAGAGAATCTATCCAAGCTATTAAGCTCAGCCTGTAATTCTTCCTTCTCCACACCACTGGCATCATCAATTCTTCTCTTCAAAGAATCAGTCATTTCCTGCAAGGCATTATCAACTTCATTACTGAAGAATCTTGCAATAAGTGTCACTCTATCTCTTCTTGTTCTTGGGTCAAAGAGTAAGTCCACCTTCTGCTGCTCTTCAACAGAAGTAACCCTTGGAGTATCAAAAGAACTGCTAAGTGCATCTGTAGTCCCTGCACTTTCTCTAAGTGCATTTAATTTGTCTTGAAGGTAAGAAAAGAGCTTGGGTGCTCTCTCCTTTAATTGAGCTTTACCTGTACCTATTCCACCTTCAGGGATAACAATAGTTTTGCCACTATCTATAGCTTTCTGAATAGCCTCATCTACTTGAGACTTGAAGGTATCAAAATCTTCATCAGTAAAGTAAGAATCTTCTGAGGTTCCTCTATTCTTCTTAGTATCAATACCAATGGCATTATCAAGACCTCTAATAACTGCTTGGGTCATAGTAGGCACATAGTGAGTATTTACTCTGTCATTAGTATTATCACCAAATAAGAATACTTTACTTGTTTGATTAGCCACATCTTGTCTGGTCCAATTGCCAGAAAAAACCTCTACTCTTTTAGAGACTACTTTGGGACTTCTCAACTCCTTAATAAAATCATTGAGTTCACTACCTAATGGAATATCCTCAACAGACTTATTATTCTTTTCCTGCCACAGTCCAACCAAGTTAAGTACTGATTGCTCTGTTTCATTAGGAAACTTCTTAGCTAATTCTCTAATTTCTGGTGTTATAACTAAACAACTCATATAATTAAAAGTATTATTTGTGCAAAGGTAAGGAATTTAATTGTAATACACAAGGTATTATGGGAAAAAGTTAAGGAGGAATAAGTGATTAACTTACTCCTCCTTATAAGATTACTCAACAATGTACTTGACACCATTGAATATAAGCCACTTGATAGTGTTGATATTGACTGGTCTAATACCTGACTCTTTATCAGTCTTGGTAATATCCATATCTACACAACCATATCTGCCATCTCTTGATTCAAATTGAATCTTATAGCCTCTAAGAACTCTATCTTCACCTTCTTCATAAGGAAGTACAGGGTTATTAACCAGCTCAGTAATAAGATTCTTTGCTGCATTTGCAACACCTTTCTTATTGTTCTTAACTGTGTCAATACTATTTGAGAACTGCTCTACAATAGCATCAATCTCTTCCTGTAACTTCCTCTTACTCTTAGGCTTATCCTGCTTCTTGAAGCATACAGTAAATACTTGACCAGAGTGAATGTTCTCCCAAATACTTCTAATACCAAGAGTACCATCCTTCTTATCTTCCTTAGTTACTTTTACTGTAGTCTCAAACAGGTCAGCAGAATTAGTATAGTTCTTCAAATAGCTCATACCAATCTGAACCTCTTCACCACTTTCAAAATGAGTAAGCCAAGCATTAGAGCCTGATACTCTGTTCACAATATAGTGAGAACTCTCACTAATAATGGAACCTTGCTTTAACTGATTTATTTGCTCAATCATATCAAATAAGCTTTTCTATATTAGACATAAATGTTTCAGCCTCTTGCTTAGTAACACCAATAGTTTTGATGTCTTCCTGCAATGCAGCAATTTGAGATTCCTTCTTTGCAATCTCTGACTCCATTTCTGCATGAAGATTACTTGCATTCTCATGTGCAGCCTTAAACATAGACTTAATGCTTGCCATTCTCTCACTGAAAGAAGGGGCTACAACTGTTTTCTTCGTACCAAAAGCCATACTTTTTTTTTTAGTTATTAATATACTTTCTTTCAATAAACTCTTCTTGTAGAGGAATAGCCAATTCCCTTGCCTGGGGATGTGCATTCATTGGAGTTCTAAGGAAAAAGAAATGTTTCCAATCAGATACAAATCCAGTCACAACCAATTCTGTCTTTAAGGCATTAGGTAAAATGGCTCTTGCCTGCTGTGGTTTCCATCCATCTTCTATCAGAGATAGATATTGCTGTTCTGATAAGCCAATTCCAGATAAGAAAGTCTGAATACTTGCATAAGTATTTTCATCACCAGCATATTTGGACATTAGCTTACATGTCTCCTTGTCCCAAAATGCAGGAATTTCATAGTTTCCCTCTGGAATATCTAACCAATTAGGGATAATGAAAGTAAGCTCATTACCAAACTTGTCCTTAGAATAGTTACAATATCTTGTACTTTCTTGTGCAAAAGACATTACTCTATGCCTTACAAACTCATGGGAAACTCCTCTATCACAGATGAACTTAACAGTAACTCTCTTTTCATGGAACTCTGTGGGTTCACAGATATACTGCAAGTCATCAAGCCAGCCATTCTCTACAAGAACTCTATAGTTTGTAGTTATATAAACTTCCTGTGTAGCTTCAAGTTTCTCCTCATAACTATTATACTTGGGATATTTACCAAAGATAACTTTAGAATAAGGATTACTGATATACTTATTTTCTACTTGATTCTTATCATAATTATCTAAAGAAAGACCCTTGTTGGTAACTTTGAGATACACAGTACCATGCTCTAACATAGCACCATGACCTGATTTAGTCATTCTTTCAACAAATGGTTTAGCAGAATCTTCTGTCATCTTATCTTCTGATTTATAACAGACTCTACCTACCTTCTCAATCTGTTTATAAACTCCTTCAAGACCAGCAGGCTGATTCCATATCTTAAAACTTGGTTTAATTAGCTTCATTGCAGAACTCTTTTAATTCTTGAACACCTAACAGGCCACTATGTCTTTTTACAACATTTCCCTCATCATCTACTAAGATGAGAGTAGGTACTGTTCTCACCTCATACTTGGCTATAACATCATAGCCCTCTACAGATTGAACATCTATACTCTCATGTGGAATACCTGCAAGTTGGAGATTACTCTCCAGTGTCTTGCAAGGTCCACAAGTTCTTGAATAAATCTTTAATACTTTCATTATACTTCTTTAAGTTTAGTATGTTTATCACAATCTTCACACCAACACTCAGCATTATCAGTTATGTCATCTACATACTCATTAGTATTAGCATTTACCCATGCCTGTACCTGAATATTGGGGCTACCACATTCACTGCAAACATATCTATGGCTAAGACTGTTGGGGATGTATAAAACAGTTCCCATTGAGTTCTTATGTATATCTACATCAGGAAATGCTTTATGAAAGGCTTGTAGGTTAAAAGGTCTCACAATGAGATGAATACCTTGTTTAGTAGGTATTTGGGCATAAATGTAGTCATATCCTACTTCTTTAAGTGCCTCTACTGAAATATTAGAACCTTTCTTTTTCCAAGCCTCTGCATATAACTCAAAGAGTTTATCTGCAATAGCATTCATCATAGATATATCATCTATATCAACTACCCATTTAGGATTTCTTGACTTCAATTCCCCTGCTGCACTATTGAGTATTCTCCTTGGGTCTCTTACAGTACCATTCAGATTATACTCTGCCAACTTAGCAAGTAATAAGTCTTGCAGATTCTTGAAATCCTTTCCAGCTACATTGATATAGGCTCTTGCACCATAATGTTCACAGAGAAATATCACTTCTTCTTTCACTCTATCAAGATGCTCTCTACTTCTAATAAAGTAAGTTTTGATTGCACTCTCCTTTACTCTCTTGTTCTCGCCCTTATGGTCTTTGGCTCTCTGAACAATTTGCAAATGAAAGAACATATCATTTGCCTCATTGAAGTAGAACATAGACTTGATTAGTTCAAAGTTATCTACCATACTACTTCAGTTTGAAAGCCAATTCTTCTACAGTAGATACTCCGAACTCTTTCATAAGCTCATTCTTCACAGAAGATTGAAGCATATTAATAGCTGTAGTAATGGAACCAATAGGGTTTCCTTTTACCAGCTTCTTGAAATTTTCAGATTGTTTACTCATATTATTTCCTCCTTTTATTCTGGTATAACTTCCATTTCATCAACATTCCAGCCCTTTAGGTCAAAGATAGCATTAACTTCTTTCTTTGATTTAGGAGCTATATAATCCCAAGCCTTTTGAGGTAATACAATCTGCTCTTCAACTGCACCTTTAAGGTCACAGTTTGAGTAGTCTATATCCTCAAAATATTCACCATCTTCATCCTTTCCAGAGTCAGTAATCTCATAGTCAGATACCTTAATCTTTACAGTTTTACTAAGGGTGACACTTACTGTGACCTCAATTTCCCTTTCAGGATTATCAACCTGATTCCAGGGTGCATCTTTAGTATCTGCACCCATAGGATAATTATAATTGTCCATTATTTTTTTTTCTTCTCCTTTTAATGTCTGTTACCAAGTTATTCTCTTTAATCAGTCTTCGAGCAATTACACATTCAAGATTCTTAGGTATGCTGATATGCCTTCCCTTATCATTCACATAGATAGCATGGTCTCCATTATGTCTATCATAATAGAAACCATTGAACTCTACTATCTTTATGAACTCTCTTGATGTATATTGTCTCATACTATACTTTCAGAATGTCTTTATACTTCTCATAAGTCTTTCTTATGACCTCTTCTCCTATTGGATTGGGTCTTTTTGCATCCCTGTCAATACAGTCTTGAAGAGGTATGAAGAAATTCTTAAATTCCAACTCATACTTGAAATCATCTTGGGGATTTAATATATTCTCCTTTCTTAACTCTTCTACTGTTTGATTGTGTGCTTCTATATATGGTTTATAGAACTCTATCTCTTTGGGATTAAGATTCATATTATCAATGACAATATCATAACCCATTTCCATAGATGTTGCAATAAATTGTATTTTCAAAGCACGCACTAATAGTTCTCTACTGGGAACCCAATACTTACCTAACATATTTCTGATGTCATCATTATTGAACCTTACTCTATGTTCAGGGTCTTCAAGTACCCATTGTTTAGCCCATGTAGTTTTACCACTACCTTGAATACCTCGGCATAAAATTATCTTTGGCATTGTCTTTCCTCCATATATTCTTTATGTTCTCTACAGTACTCACTACCTTCCACAACAGGCTTCCCACAAAAGTGGCACCTCTTTTTAGCATTAAATCCTAATTCAATACTTGACTCTACTGAATCTTGGATTACTCCTCTAATAATACCAAAGGCAGTATTCAGCCTATCATTCTCAAGAGGTGTAAGTACTCCTTCCTCAAAGGGAAAGCCTACCATACCTTTTAACCTCCAAAGTATTCTATTCCTTTTCTGCCATCTCAGTTGCTTCTCTGTCATATTATTTACTCTTGCTGACCACAGAGTTCAAAACTAACAAAGCATCTCTAAGGGTTTTCTTTTGAGCAGGAGTACAGCTACTCAATTCACCATACTCCTGTTCAAAAAGAAATGTCCTTAGATGGTTAGATAGTTTCAGAGTCTCTTTAGCCTTTGTTTTAACACTAACTTTAATCCCACTCATCTTTCTACCCTCCTATGATGGACTTAGAAAGACTCAATGTACTCTGCATCAGGAAATGTAGCATAGACATCATCCCAAGCTGCATCTCTCTCATGCTCTACATCCTCATCATACCTATTATTATAGGTTTCTCTATGTCCATCTTTGAAATGAATTATAAATGTCATACTTCACCACCTAATTGCTTTATCCTGTCATTGATATACCATATAGCCTTCTTCAAATCCTCAATTTCCTTCTGATTATCTGTAAGGCTTGCATCTTTCTTGAGACCAGCTCTCCAAAGATACTTAATGGCATTACCAATGGAAAAAGGATAGTGCCTTGTAATCTCAATACACTCTATACCACTTGGATGGGAGGTATAATGTTCAGGATGATTTACATTATCAGGTTCTTCTATTGGCAATCCAAAGTAGTTCCTAACATTATCATTGCAGATTTGAGACTTTTCTCCATTATCATTGATAAGTACAACACCATACTTGTGTTCATAGAAGTCTATAACTTCATACTCCTTACCCTCTGTATAATTGGAAAGACCAAGCTCATCACTTCTACCATAGACAATAATGTCTCCCTTTTTAAGATTTCTCGGATTCTCTATTGGCACTAACTTTCTCATTTTCCCAGTCTAAAAGTTTTACAAACTTGTCAAAGAAGTCCTTCCTATCTCTGACATACAAATGCTTAGTATTGTAATCCTGATAGATTAGTGCATCAAACCACTCACCAGTTGCAGGACATTTCATCCTGCATCTGAAAAGTGGTAAGTAATGATGACCATTCTTAGGATATACATACATCTTACTCCTTATCTCTTCCCATCTTAGTTTTACTACATACCACGCACCTATGGTACATAATACAAG
>NFZD01005654.1_pt1 | contig 28052 bp, 48 predicted proteins | sample 1095381 | NCBI WGS metagenome assembly NFZD01 (sample SAMN03609891, study PRJNA323583) | gut metagenome | isolation source: feces | host: Rattus norvegicus | place: Denmark: Riget | collected 2013 | reverse complement strand
AAATAAAATTAAAAGATGTAGATAATATTTATACAAAAACATATTCTTATGATCAATGGTCAAGCCTATATCCTTGTGATGAAAACGAACAACTTGGGCCATATATTCATTTCAGCGATTTGTATAAACCAGAATACAAAGATATAAGAGACAAATATAGAAGAACGAGATTTACAGATATAAATAATGCTATATTTGATCAGCTTAATTGTGATTATATAAACGAAAGCCACAGAAACCCTTATACTCCTAATATTATTGGAGGAGGATCTCCCAATGTTTCTTGGGACTTTGTAACAACATATGTTCCTTTAGACAATTCTTTTTGGGATCATGATGTGTATTTAGGAGGAACTACCCTTTAGACTTACAAATCAGTAAGCGATGTTGCATGGTGGGTAAATAATATTTATTAGATAAATGGATCTGGTCAGACTGTTTCTCTTGGTATAACACAAGAAACATATATACAAAATATAGGAATAGGTACAGAATCTTATTAGGATTGCTCTTATAACGGAATTGCGTCTAGTGTATTCAGATCATTAAGAAGAGGAGAAGTTTATAGATATGGAATAATATATTACGATCAATACGGAAACAGTAGTGATGTATAGTGGATGGATGATGTTGTAGTACCATCTGAAAGCTTTTTCCCTTCTACGGAAATGTCAAACGGTTGTTTGTTCGCAAGACCTATTGGGATACGAATAAATGTAGATAATGTTCCAGATTGGGTACAATCGTATCAAGTAGTAAGATGTTCAAAAGAAGATAAATATAGAAAAGCATTATATCAGGTTGCACAAACAATGCCTACTAGAAACAGATTGCCTGTAAACGATGGAGTTACTGCATATAAAAAATCTCCTTGGTATCCTACTCCATTTTTAACAGATAATCTATTGAGCTCAGGACTTCCTGATGATTGGCCTAGAGGTTATAGTAGTTCTGATTCATGGAAAGATAACGACTCTTCAAATTATTGTACTATATTGATGAGTCCTGATATAAATGTAAGAAGAGATACTGTATTAAATTCTCTAAAAGGAGATTTTTGTAAATCTAAAGTCGTCGCTACATATTATGTAACAACAGAAGGAAAAGAAACAGATAATGTAAACGATAGATTAAGATCAATAGAAGCAGCTAGAGAATTACCTTATCACAGAGGAATACTTGCTAGATGTGGTAGACTTGTACATTTTGCAGAAATAAAAGCGAATGAAAACAACGCTATTAGAGATACATTATTGTATCAAAAAATTAAAAAGTTAATAAACACAGTAGAAGGTGCTCTATAGATCAGTCGTAATACAAAAATAATATATAAATTAAACATATTGAATGTCCCTAATACAGATAATTGGATTGTACAAGTAAATCCTAATTGGTACGTTGAATTAAAATATAATGATTTATGGAAACCATCTATGTATAATCATGCTTATGATTCAGCTTCAGACATGGCTTTGTTATATTCAATACAGACGGATAAAATAGAAGATAATGGCAACGTAGATGATAATGGAACAGGTACTGTGTTTTCAAAAGATATGATAAACCATCGTGACGCCTTTAATTCCGATCAATACAAAAAACTAAGATCAGAATATTATGAAGTATTAAGATACGCAATGGACAATGTTTTGTTTGGAAGTGACACTGTGATATTAGACGAATTAGGGCCTTATTGTTATTCATATAGACAGTATGATGAAGGGGTTGGAGATATAATATATAAACAAGTTTATAATTGGAGTGGCAATGTAGCAGAAGGAAAATATCCTGACGTTATTAGAGAAGGAGAGCATTCGTATGCTGAATCTTTTGATAAATCCCTTTCGTCTTGTGCATCTTGGGTATGGGAAACAACACAAAATAAAAACAATACATCTATCATTTTACCTTATTATAACCGATTAAAGTATTGTGGATACGGTTCTGGTGTACAAATAAAAGATTTTGCGGATGTAAAAAATCCAAATTGGAATGATGGATTTTCTAACTATCAATATAACAGTGAATCACGTTTAACAAATGCTTCTAAAAAATATAAGACGTTTTCTACTCAATTTAGTTCTATAAATTATGTAAACTGGGTTGCAAACTGGAAATATGATTTTAAAGTTGGTAAACATGGTTCTGAATGGGATGGAACAAAAGATAATGCAGATTGGTTTAGAGAATTTATAACATCAAATGATAATACTGGAGACGAATACAACAGACACACTACAAAAAATATAAAATCAAATTATGATTTTGCACCAGTAAATAGCGGATGGATAGGTCCTGGTCCTGTTGCAATATTAGCTTCAAGTAAAGATTTAATGCACGGTCCAAAAAGAAGAAGACTTTAGGATACTGTTATAAATATTTGTCATAATATGGCTATGTTCTCGGGAAAAACAAAAGAAGAGATGTAGTATGACATATATTATGGATTTGGAAATTACGGAAAAGTAGAAAAAGGAAGATAGATAGATACTTTTGTATTTGACGGTGACGTGTATATAACTCCTGCAGAACTTACTACTATGTATAAAACATATGATTTTGTTTCCGATAAAGATTCTTTAGCGTCTATGTAGATTACTAATTTTATACCAATGGAATCTGAGATAAATTCTTATTTGGATTATGGTATGAATTTTAGAAATACAAGAAACAAAAACATAACATTAGAGCCTAGTGAAATAACAGGAGTTGCTTCTTAGTCTAGACCTCAATATCAATATAACTATGTGTTTTCATGTAATAGTACTTCTCCTTTTTCATATAATGCATAGTCTTTAAATGAATCAGAATCAGATTTCCCATAGCGTATTTTTTATTCTGAAAAAAAGACAGATGGTGAAAATATAGACAATTGGAACAATATTAAAGCAAATAATTTTATAGATTGTGACAGTAGATACGGAGATGTGACAAATATAAAATCATTAAAAGACATATTGTATTATTGGCAGAAGCAAGCGTTTGGAAAACTATCCGTAAATGAAAGATCGTTGATTGTGGATAATGCTAACAATACTATACAATTAGGACAAGGAGGCGTATTATAGCGTACAGACTATATAGATACCACATATGGAATGAGAGCTCAAGATCTATGTTCTGATATTATAGAAAACGGAGTATATTGGATAGATTCTGATAATGTAGCAATATTAAGATATGTACAAGATGTTCAAAATATAGGTATTGTAAATAATGTACAATCTTTATTAAACTCAAAATTTGACAAAGAAAACATACCATTAATAGATTACGACGAAGAATATAAAGAAATATTGTGTAATTGTTTACATAAAGATCAATTAGTATTTAGCTCTCAAGGATAGTTTGCACAATCTATATATACAAGAAAGTATGACGATACGATCACAATAAATAATGTATTATATGGATTAAATAAAAACGGTTCTGTAATACAATATAACAGGCTTAAAAACGGAATAGAAGAACAATATTTAACTCCTACTATTATAGAATTTGTAATAAATCAAAATCCACAAATAACTAAAGTATTCGATAATCAACAAATAAACATTGTAAAAAAAGAATATGATTATAAATTTGAAGAAGAATTTATGAAAAATAAAATATTCAAATATACAACTGATTTGTTCGATTTTGAATATAATGATAATAAAAAACAATTAATTGCTAACAGAGAAGGCAATATAACATATGCTATCCCTAGAATAAACGGAGCATATTACGGAAATAGAATAAAAGGAAAATGGTTAAAAGTGCGTATGACAGATAATGAACCAAAATTCGATTATTCAATATCAAACATAATGACTAAATATAGACAATCATTCTCATGAGAAATATAAGAAAATACAAAAAAATACGAAACAAAAGATTACCGAAATATGTTCCTGGTAAAAATGCTACTACTTCTGGATACGAAAGTTCAAGATTTGTAGATAATTCATTATTATCTGTAACTCCAGAAGCAGATTTGTAGCCATAGGCAGATGCATTAAAAAAATCTAATGTTACAAATGCTATTACACAAGGGTTATCACAAGCTCATAATATATACAATTTAATCTCTAATGCAGGAACTTCTGCAGTAAGTGCTGGCGCATCTGCAATTGTACCAGCAATGTCTTCAGTTGGAACATATACTATTCCTGGAATGGGAAATGTTGCACTAAATGTTACTACTGACGCAGTAAATGGTACTGCTTCTGGATCTGCGTCTGGAGCAGCATCCGGAGGTGGAAGTGCTGCAGGTTCTGCATTAGGTACTGCGTTACCAATCGCAAGTATAGCTCTTGGTGGATATAATGCTATTAATACTATTGGTAATTATAAGAATTACACTAAGTCTAATGATATGATGAACGCATCTGGATCTGCAACAGAATATGCTAATGGTGTAGCTTATACTAAGAACACAGGATTTGATAGTGGTGCTGTTGATGATATAACAAGTGCATAGAACACTGGTGATACAATAAGTTTAACTGGTTCTGGTATGGGTATTGGAGCAGGAGTTGGAACACTTATTGGAGGACCATTAGGTACAGCAATCGGAGCTGGTATTGGAGCGTTAACAGGGTTGTTTGGAGGATTATTTGGAGGAAGAAGTAGAAAGCGTAAAGTAGAAGAAGCTAAAACTAGAGTAAGAAATAGAGTGTTTGCAAGCAATATGCAAAACGAAGCAAATGCTGCTACAAAAGGTATAGAAAACCAATTTTACGCATCACATGGAGGTCTTGCAACTGCTAAAGAGGGTAAAAACATAGGACAAAGTTTGTCCACTACAGATTATACTAATCTTATAAATACTCCGCAAGGAACTGCGTATGGTCAAGTAAGTGGACTAATGAACGACAAAGAAGTACATGGTAATATACTTACAGGACAATCTTCTACTCCTAAACCAAACGTACCAATGAGTATGAGAAGTGGTACAGAATCAATACCTGTAGGATCTGTAGATGGGGAATAGTCATTTCAAAATGAAGACTTTATATTGTCTAATGACAAACCAGCTGCTATATTAGGTACAAATGCTACATTTGCACAACTTGGGATGAAAAATGCAGAAACGGATATGCAATTAAGTAAAATGAAAGAATACGTACAAGCACAGACAGAAGAAAGAAACAAAAAAGCAAGTAAAAAAGTGCGTGAGTTTAACAATAGGAGAGCTTAGAAATACATTAATCAAATAGATCAATATTTACAACCTATAAGACAACAGCAACAAATATTAGCCAATGCTCAGCAACAATAGGATTAGATTATCGAAGATGCAGTATATAATAGATAGTATAAATGTGGCAAAAACACATATTCAAGAGGATTAAATCCTGCATATGGCGCAGCTACAGCACTTCCTTATTTATTACAAGAATCAGCGTTATCTAATAGCGAAGTTCCTTATGCACAAAATTCATTCGTACCAAATGACGAAGCCAGATCAGCATTAAAAATATTAGGAGGTCTTAATTATGATCCGTCTGTAGAATTGTCTAAAATAGATCAAGTAGCAGCTTAGAATAGATATGCTATAAATCAAGCAGGAAATCTTAGTGCAGGGCAAAAAGCAGCACTTACAGCAAATGCTAATAATCAATTGTTTATGCAAAGAGCTGCTATAAATGCAGATGCTTATAACAGAAATGCTGCATATAGACAGCAATATGCAAATGCTATGTTGCAATCTGGTCAAGCAGAAGCAGCAAGAAAACAACAAGCGTTAGCTACACAACAAGAAGCGTATAGACAAGCTGTTGGTGCTAAACAAAAATGGCAAGCACAAGCTAGAAAGAATTGGTATACTATTGGAAGACAAACATTACAAGATATTAATAGTTATGATATGTCTAACGAATTGATGGATTTGTATGATTATCAAGTTACTGGGGCAAAAAAAATAAAATACAAAAAAAATAAAAATTATGATGCAATAAGAAAGGTTCAAAATACAGGAGTGTTTACTCCGATATTAGCTACTAAAAATAATAATTATTTAGGATACGGGTTAAAAGATACACCTATAAGTAGAAGTATTCCTAATTTTTATATCCCGTTTAATAAAATCAACAAACAATTATGATATTAGGCTATGAACAACCTGTCGATATACCTGTAATGAGTATATACGACAAGGAAATGACAAAAATGTATATAAACGCTCTACGAGAAGATTATAAAGACTCTGTTGATGCTTAGAACAAATTTATTGAAAAATATAGTGACTTCACTAGTCCTAGTGCAACAGATACCAAATGGTATTATGATAATACTATAGGAGGTCTTAATGAGTTATTAAAAGATCCAAATCTAATAAGATCTAAAATAGGTCGCGGAATGATAACTCAATATATAAAATCTAGACCGTATGGAGAAATGGCGAAGATAAGAGAATCTGCAAAATATCTTGAAGCTTTCAATTCTGCAAAACAAAAAATGATCGAAAACGGTACTTATAATAAAAAAATGGCAGAAACTCTTGGAGAAGATTTTACTGACTGGGATACTAGGTCACAAGGTGTATTTAATAAACCAGCACCTACTAAGTATCAATCTATGGAAGACATGCTTTTGCCTACTATACAGCAATTACAAAAGGCTTATAAGTATGATCCAGAAGCTTCTGTAGGAGGGTATCAAGTGTATAGGGTTACTGATGATCAAGTTAATGCTGCTATAAACAATGATTTTGTTGATCTTATGAATATTCCTGCAATGCAATATCATTATAATACGTTTAAGCAACAAAATCCTCAATTAGATGAATAGTCTGCTAATGCTGCGTTTAAGAATCTAATCAAAGAATAGATAAAGGCGCAAACTCCAGAAAAGAGAGAAGCAGATAGTGTTAAACTTGCAATAATGAAAATGCAGCACGATAGTGCAGAAAAAGCAAAAGATAGAGCTTTGTCGATACAACTTGCTACAGCAAGAAATGCTTCTGAAAACAGTTCTTCTGGGAATAATGGTACTGGCGCATACACTATGCCTTATTCTGATAGAGTACAATATGATCAACAAATAAAGAATGTTACATCAGGTAATATAGGATCTATTGTATCTAACATGCCTATAAATACAAGAGCATTAGCATCTTATTGGAAGAATAAAGCAAATCGTCCAGGAACAAGTTCTAGAGATCATAAGATACAAATGGGATTCTCTGCAATATGGGAAAAATTCCCATCAATGTCTGCTGATCAACAAATTAAAATATTAAAGAAATACGGCTTGTATAATGATAGTAAAGAATATCTTAAGAAAAATGGTGGAAATCCGTTTACAAAGAAATTCGAGAAATATCACACAGAAGCTACTTCTACGTTTGCAGGTAAACCCACAAAACTGCATAGTGAGCTTGTAAAAGATGCTACAGGCATATATTATTCTGACATGGCTACTGTTACAAATCCGCAAGCAACGAAGATGTATGTAAGAATGATTTCTGGAGGAAATAAGAGTGCTAGCGGCAAATATTATACAGGATCATTTGGAAAAGGCTTAACATATTCTCCAGCACACATATTAAGATCTACTGGTGCTACATATGCAACTTCTAATTCTAAAAATTTTGCTGAAACAAACTTCGGAGATTGGTTGAATAGAAACAATGTGATTGGAAACATTTACAATGTGAATAATTTATATCATGGATATAAATCTAACACAAGAGGTGGTAAAAATTTTGAAGTTTCTGGAATTTCTATAACAGTACCTTTTGACAAAATATCACTGTGGGCAGAAAATGCCAGTAAAATGTATTTGAAAATGCCAAACGGTAAATTAACAAAGGGTAAAACTGTAAACGAAATATTAGCAGGAATGGGATTATCAGTAGTAAATCAAAAAGGTGGTAAGATAACCGTATCTACAAAAAATGAATCTGGGTAGACCACATCATCATCATCCACAGATCTACAAGAAAAATATGTTGTTATTCCTTCATCGTTCTCTCAAGAAGCAAATCTTGTGAACACATCTTTAATGAATGAACAATTCAATAGAGATTTCTTTGGAACATCCAATAATTACAAAGAAAGCATTGGATCTATAAACGCAGCAGTAGCAGCTGGTAAATAATTAAATCCTTATAAGTATGGCAAAAAAGAAAAAACAAGCAACTCCTTTACATAAGGATATATTAGATTTCTATAAAAACAGAGAAACTGTAAGAAGACCTGTTACACCAATCCCGGATTACGAAGAAATTAATCCGGGTATTGGTTATTTCACTGATCCAACAGAACTTTAGAGCATAGCAGAACAAGCTACTCCCGAAGATTAGGAAGAAAATAAAGAAAAAGGTTAGGAAGAAAATAAAAAAATAGGCGTATTAGAAGGATCTACTTTAGGAAGATTGCCAAGTGAGTTAGGAAAAGGCGACTTTCTTAATTTCATAGATGTTACTGCACATAGAATAGTAAAACAAGAAGTCGAATCTGATCTTGGCAAAATAAGCAGCACAAAAGAAGACCTTGAAAATCTTACTAAAATGAAACGTCTTGTGTATTTACACGATCGTCTAAATTCCGGAAAAGGAAACGAAAACGATATGGCGGAATATCAAGATCTTACTAATTATTTCTTAAACGAAGGAACTCGATCAAGAAAGGTTATTGATATGATGTATAATGTAGATAATCTATCTGACGATGATTTAACTAAATTATACGAATCACAAGAAAGGGCTAGACAAAAGCACTGGGATGAACAGTGGGATAAGGTAAAAAATCCATGGTAGGCTATTAAATATGGAGCTTCTAGAGCGTGGGATGAAATTGGATCTACATTTAGCAATATCGGAAAAACAAGTTTAGCTGACGCTATTGCATAGCCAGCTTTAGCTGGTGGAGCAGCTGGTTTTGCAACAGGTAGTATGCTTGGTGGAGGCGCAGGTTCTATAGCAGGTCCTGTTGGAACAGGAGTTGGATATGGAGCTGGAGGTGCGATAGGAAGTGTATTAGGAGCAGCTGGAGGAGCTGCATTTGGTACTTTGAAATATATATTAGGCAATGCTTTTGGAGGAACATATAGAAAAGATTTCTTATAGCAATTACATGACTTGGATTTAGATAATGATACTAAAAATAGAATCTTATCTAAGACATTCATGCCATTTCATACTAATTACAATTCTATATCTCATGCTTCTAATATTAATAAAGAATCTGAAGAGTACAAACAAGATTTAGATGAATATGTTCATGATTTACAAAATGATCTAAAACAATTAAGGACAGGTAAGTTTAATTTTTATACAAACAATCCTGTATTGGGAAAAGGAAACTTGTTTGATGACGGAATTAAAGTATATTCTCCAGAAGATATAGATTGGAAAGAAGCAAGGCATCAGGAAGAAAAATGGAACGAAGCTAGTATATTTGATCCTACTACTTGGGGTACATTTTTAAACCCAAGTGCTGTTGTTCCAGAATTAGCAAGTACTATAGGCATGTTTAAGCATCAGGCTTAGGCTTATGTTCTCGACAAAGGTATAAACGCAATATTAGCTGCAGGAGTATCAAAATTACCCACTATGTTTGGGAAACAAGGTCAAATAATCGGAGCTTTGGCGTTAAAGGGTACTGGTGCAGCATCTTCTGTAGGTTTGGGATTAATGGGAGCTATAAATTCAAGAAAACAAGAAACAGATCTTGAAAAAATACAAGCTCTTTAGTCTAGCGTACTGCAACAATTTACACAAGAAGGAATAGATGTAAATGAAATTTTTAGACAATATAAAGAATACGCTGAAAAAGAACTAAAAATAGATACATCTCAACTTGATGATGCTACATTGTTAACGTTAGGTTTGTCTTTTAATGTACCAGTACAAGGTGTTCCTGGATATGATAAGATTATAAAAAATGCACAAAAAGGTATTATGAAAGTAGTTAATGCGAACAATGCATTAGCTATACATGATTATCTTGAATATTTCCCATTTTCGACTGTTGGAGGAAAAGTGTTTGATAGAGTTGGAAGTACAGCATTTGGAGCTTTGAAAAAATATACTCCTAAATCTGTAAAAACAATAGCATAGAAAGCAGCTGATAATAAAATAGTAACAGCAATCAATTCTTATACAAGAAATGTTACTGATAAATTTGTTAGAAACGCAATAAAGAGTAGTAATGCCAAAAGAATATTTGCTGGTCTTGCTATGAAAGATGTCGGTAGGTGGTTAGGTAGCAAAGCAAAACTTGGTGCATATGAAGGATTTCTCGAAGGCGGAGAAGAAGGTGCTCAGCATTTGATACAAGAACGGTATCTTAGAGGAGAATATGACGACTATATCGAACCTTATCAAATGTTCGATTTGTCAGAAATGCTTAATACAAATGGATTGTATTCACAAGCATTTTTTGACTTTTTTGGTCTTGATCCAGATGATCCAGATAATGCATCTATAGAATTGCGCAAAGCAATGACAATTGGATCAGTATCTTCTATGTGGTTTTCTACTGCATTAGGGGGGCTTTCTAATTTTAGAAATAATCCTAATGATCAAAACTTAAGGCAACTTTATCACAGAATAAGAGCAGATCATACTGTAGGAAGACTTATTTCAAATTATACATCAAGAGCACAAGATGCAGCACATATTGCTACATATTTCGATAAGTTGCGTCAAAATAAAGGACAAGTAGCACATCTTGTAAATGCTTTAAACAATGCTAAAAATGTGTTAGACGAATCTGTAACAAACATAGAGAAGTCTGATATAGATGCAGATATAAAATTAGCATACACTACAGGTTTAATGTATAATTCTACAAATACAAAAGATATACTTAAATCTCTTGACATTAAAGAAGGAAGCGATGAACATAAACAATTTGTAATAGATGCTGTTACAAAGATATTGGACGCTGAAAACATCGAAACATTGGTAAACAACCAACAGCGATCATTAGATGGTATTATAAAATCTGTATTTGATAAAGTAAACGAGTTTATAACATTATCTGAAGCTAATGATAACGACGGATTGTAGCAAATTAAAGATAAGGATTCTTTAATGTTCAACATCCTTGATAGATTATATAAAAATGCTACAAGGATTATTGACGCAAAAAAGAAAGGTGCAGAAGATTTTATTCACGTAAGAGAGAGTGAAATCAAGAAAATAAATGCAGAAAAAAAGAAGTATACTTCCAATGGCAAAAAGAAAAGAAAGAGCAATACCAACATTAGCAATCGTATGTAGCTGTTTGCTGATTATAATCTATCTTCCGAAAATATTTGGTTATTAGAACATTTCGGATTAATTGATAAATTTAAAAATGCCAATACTGAAAAAGATCAGCAAAATGTAATAACAGAAGCTAAAGAGCTGTACAATGCTCAAATAAATATAGACGGCGGTAAATATAAATCTAATTATATCAATGTTGCAATAAGAGCAGCATTAAACGAATTACAAACACGTAGTTTAACAAATGCTTTAAATAAAGCAAAAGATAGGTTAGAACGATTGAAATTTGCTCAACAACAGACAGGTGTAGATATAGATACCAGTAGAATGGAAATAATGATAGAATCTATACAAGAGTTGTTAAACGAACATGTTGAAAAATCAAACAAAGAATATAAAAGCTGGTTAAACTTGGATGAAATTCCAGAAGTTAATTCAAAACACATGTTGGAATTGTTGTATAATACACAAGACAATAAAAAGCTTGCAGACGAATTATTAGACAGCGGTATATTTGAAAATCAATCTGAATTTACAGAAACACTAAAAGCGTTTTTTTTCAATAGTGCTATGTATAAACATGCATCACGTGAGGCATCTATATACACGGACGCCATTAGTGTTAAAGATCATAAAGGAAACATAATGTCTCCTGAAGATGTTCTTGGCGAAATATAGAACAATATAGAAAAAGCAGAAAGACGTAGATATGTAGCAAGGAGAAGGAGAGAAGAAGAATTAGATCTTCCTGAAGACTCACTATCAGATGAAAATCTAAATTCTCCAGAAGAAGAATAGAAACCTGAAATACCAGAATAGCCAACGAATATACCTCAAGACGATGTTGAAGAATCACAACCTCGTGTTGCTCCAAACCCACAGACTGAAGCAGAAGCTCGTGCTGATGTTATTATAAACGGAAAACCTTTACCTACAGAAGAGACGAACAGAAAAAGATCTGAGCGAATTAGAGAAAAAAATAAAAAGAAAGAAGAAAAAAAGCAAAAAGAAAAGGAGCAAGAACCTGCTATAGAAGAATCGCCAGAAGAAACTCCTTAGACACAACCTGAACAACCTGTAGAACAACCTGAACCACAACAAGAAACGCCTACAGAAGAAAAAGTTAGTAAAAAACAAGAAGAAGAACCAACAGAACAACCGTAGGTCGATTAGGATGCTGAAGAAGAAGCTAAAAAAGCAGAATTGGAAGGACAGACTATCGAACCAGAAGATCCTGTAATAGAAGATTTAACAGACGACGAACAAGGTGCTTCTGTTCTTGAAGAATTTGAAGAAGATACACCATTATCAGTTATAGAAGACATAGATGACGTAGATCCGAAACAAGCTAATGAAGCAGAGTTAATGTTGCTTGACGCTGAAGCAGCTCTTTAGGATAAAGAAGATTTAGAAAATGCTATACATATAGATCAAATAGATAGTATTTCATTTGATTCAGAAACCGGATTGTTTTAGGTAGATGGTGAACCTCTTTCTGAGACATAGACAGCATAGCTTTGGGGTGATATACTTGTTAATTAGGGATTGGAAGAACATGTAAATTTACCTGAAAAAAAGGATAGTACTACAACAGAAAATGCTGATAACGATACTATCGGAGACTTAGTAAGTGCTACATTCTTTTATCAACCTAATTCTAAAGAAGTATTGCATTTAGGTAGAGAAGATGCTCCTGTGACATTTACAGGAAAAACTGTAAGAACTGGTTCTGAATTAGCAAAAAAATTAACAGAAAAACGTGATGGCAAGTTGTGGTTATCTGGATGTAAAAAATATTACATTGTAACAAATCCATCTAAAACAGATAGTGTATTGCCAGGACAGGACATAAGAGATGCTTTTACGGTAGCTTTAATAATAGAAGATGGGAACGACGTATATATAGTGACTTTAAGAAGTCTTGGAGTAACTATATCTAAATAGACAGAACGTTATAAAAACAAAATTCAAAAATCAGAAGAAGAAGATCAATACTTAAAAACTTGGAGCGCTTTAACCGGAAAGAAAACTATTATAAACAATGCTGAAGAAGATCTTACAAAATGGCTTGAACTCAAAGGAATAAACTTTGATGACGAAATTTTGGACGGAAAAACAGAAAGCGTAATACAATTCTTAAATAGACACGAGTCAAACGAAGATTTACACATATAGCCTAGTGAAAACTTTTCAAATGAATTTAAGTCTAGAATGCTAAGAAAAGCTGTAATGATGCTTGCTATAAGCAATGCTCGTAAAGTACACGAAGGCTTGGGTATAAAAGGATCGTTTGAAGATTGGTGGAATAACGATGAAGAAGATTATGCTGTATCAAAAGGTAAGATTATTCCTGGAAGATTAAAACGAGAATACTTTATATATAATGCCAGAAAGCATTTTGCAGTGCCTGGCAAAAAAGTAATGTCTAGAGCTGCTATATTACAACAAATATAGAAGCTTAGAGAGTTTAGAAATAGTATTATAGATGCTTATTTAGGACAACCAAAGGTAGAAAATGGAGAAAAGATATATGATTTTCCACAGACACCAAGAACAGATGTTACACCATTAGAAGTAACATAGAGTAATGGCAAGTTTGACAACACAGACACTTTTAGACCTGTAGTACCAGAAAACATGTCTATTGAAGAAGTGACATAGCAGATTGAAGACGGAAAGTTGGTGTTTGGTTATGGTACTGGAGCATTTGGAAATACGCCTTATTCTATAGTTTAGGTACACAATACTGGACAACAAGTTATACTTAGTGGAACAGGTTTATCTGGTAAAATTTATCTAATGATAGACGGTCTTGTTAATTCAAGCAAAAGAATTCCAATGATGCTGTCTGAAGAAAAATTTAATTATTAGATAGACGAAAATGGTAGAAAAGTATTCGTAAATGGTATAACTCTTGCAATAGATCCTAAAACTGGCTAGCATAACGATCAAGAAGCAAGACAGCCAAGCGCAGCTGAAGTACTGATGTATATGTTATGCGGAAAGTTAGCAGGAATGCAAGACATGAGTGTTTCTGATAGAGCGCAAGTTGCAGAATTCTTCATTCATAGCGGAGAAAAAACGCTTATACAAAATCAAAAACATTTTGGTAACACTCCTATATCACAATTCTTAGGAAAACAATTGTGGTTCGATAGCGCAAACAATGTATTGTATATATCAGTACCAACAGACTAGTCTGTTCCTGCAAGGGAGTTTACATTAAAACAATATTCTACAGCAGAATTGTTCGCAGATACACAAGATGGAGCAGAAAAACGATTAGAAGTTACAAGAGCTATTGCCAATCAGATGCACTGGAATACCGATGTAGAATATATGAATTCTACATTAGCTATTGCAACAGGAAACCAAGCGATTCATAAGTTCTTAAAAAATTTGTTTGTACAAAAATATACAGAGCTTTTAGAACAGGGAAAAGACACAAATCAAGATATTGTAATCAGTATTGCTGGATGTGAACAATTATCTTTTAGAATGTCTGATTTCTTTGAAGGCCAAGGAGCACAGATGAAAGAAAAAGCAGTAAATGTTACAGCTTGGATGGTTAAAAATATGAAGTTAAAGACAAATGTGTCTGAACAAATATTTTCTGCTCCTTTTGTGTTTGCAAACGGTGTTTCTGGACAATCAAATAGACCAACCACAAAAACTGCTACAAAACAAACTTCTTAGAAAAAACAGGAAGTTAAAAAAGAAGTTTAGGACAAAAAAATGTCCGAAGAAGAAAAGAATAGTTATTATCAAGAAGTGTCTAGGAAATTAGGGGTTTTAAACTTAACAGACAAATTTAATGCAGCAGATCCTAAAAAACAAGGTTCTTATAGGTTTGTATATAATGCTAAACCAAAAAAAGAATATACAAACGAAGATGTTTTTGACAACATTGTAAAAAATATAAAAGATATTCTTAAGAGGGTATATGACGATAAAAACATAGATCAAATCATAGACAACGTAAAGCAACAACTAAATATAGAAAAAACTCTTATAAGAGCCTCTCATGATAATAGTATTCCTTTGTAGATTTCTATATCAGAAGATGCTACTGTTAATATAAAACAAGTTGAAACAGGGACTATTAAAAAAGGTCCGAGAAGTAAATAGAGATCTAAGCTTGTAGTTAATGGAGTGTTTTCTACTAAAAAAACATCTAATAAAAAATTAGATGAAAATGCTGCAAGAACATGGCTTGCTAGAAAGCTCGGACTTGAAGATGCTGATGTGATCATAGTAGATGCAATAGGACAAACGTTGAACGATAAAGAAATATTCGGTATGACAAATGTCGCATTGGATACAATGTGGGGTTATATATCGTTATCAAGAAAAGCAGAGGCTGGTACAGAATATCATGAAGCATTCCACTTCGTAAACTTGTTAATACATGACAAACAACAACGTAATGCTGTATATGAAAGTGCATTAAGAAGAAATAAAAAATTATTATTTAACCTGCACACATCTACAAAAGATATAGAAGAATGGCTTGCTGATGAGTTTAAAAAATATGCAGAATTAAGGGAAAGCAAATCTTGGTCATCAAAAATAAAAAGATTATTTGCTAACATTGCAGCGTTCATGCTCGGAACTTCAAACAAATATGCTTATTATCAGGTATTTAAAGATATTCAAAACGGTAAGTATGCAAAAATAAATCCTAACAATAAAATAGATTTATCTTCTGCACAAGATTTTGTAGATAGATATAATAACGGAGCATATAAGATGAGATATAAGCTTCCGGGTGTACCAAAAGATAAAACGGGAGAACTTGAGGAACGATTAGATAGTTACCACGATTGGTATGAGGCTGTACATTCAATATCTAATTCTATACAATTAGGTCTTAATATATCTAATCCGTCTGATTTGTTTAAATTGATAAACAAAGATTCTAATTTTGAAAAAATAGTTGTAGGTAAAGTTAAGTCTATGATACAAGAATTGGAAGAGTATGATGATACTGATAGAGAAATTTAGACCTTAAAAACTCTATTGGATAATAAAGCTCTTCTTAAGAAACTATTTGTTTAGAGAATGGAGAGTCTTGGTATCAAAACTAAGATAAAAAGAATAAAAGATATTGATAAAGAAAATTAGTCTGCAGGCTCAGAAATCATAGAAGAATCGTCTATAGAACATGAAAACGAAGATGCTACTGTAAGAGAAGAACGTCCTGATAATACTTATGATTAGGTACAACTTACTGTAAATAAAAAAGATAATGCTGGATTAAGAGCTAAAATGTTCTTTAAAAATCTTCCTGTTTATAAACAAGAATATACAGGAGATGGCGTTGAACTTTATATAGATACTGATAGATTCGGAGTAGAAAAATTATATGATGACGACGAAGCTTGGTTTACTATACTTAATGAGTTGTATTCGTGTACATCATTTGCAGAAATTGACAAAGATGGAAACTATAAAAGTACTTCTATAATGGGTTCTGTAGATAGACTTAAGAATATATCTCCGTTTTGGAAGTCTGTATATGATAAACTTGAAAAACTATAGCTGTCAAACAATGAATCGGATATAGCGTTAAAAAGTTAGATTTTATCTGCATTATGCGGTGCTAAAAATCAGATAGCGTATGTGTCAATTTCAGATGAAAAAACACATACAAAATCTTCACAAGATATACTTGAAGATCAAGATTATATGTTTGAAGATTTTGATGAAATATAGGATTCGTACACAACAGATGAAGCTGTTGAAGATCGTACAAGAAGGTGGGAGCTAGTTGGTGACGACGCTCTTATTGTTTCAAGACAAGTTCCAAGAAGATGGTCTTAGTATCTATACGAAAAAGGATATGTTATATTCGATAAAGAAAAAGGAGAATCTCATGTAAATGAACAGTTTGTAGAAAGTCTTAAATAGAAATTTGAAAGCACAAAGAAAACTTTAAAAGACAATAGCACTACATACGAACAGGCTACAAAAGAAATAATAGACATATTAAATTTCATAGGTATTCCTGCTGATATAGAAACAATAGATACGTTTGTGCATTTGTATATTTCTAATACTGACACAGAAAATAGTAAATATTAGCAAATTAATGAGCAATATTCTATAGCTGATAAACTTTCTTTTTTAAAACGATCATTTGGAATAAATGATGGCAAAAAACACGGAATATCAGGTCCTGGTTCTATATACGGAGTTATAAATTCTATAATACAAAGTTCTGGAAAACCATCTATAACAGTATCTAAGAAAGATAGAAAACTAAATGAAGCATTTAACAATTATCAAACCGATTCATAGATTGCATATTTAGCTGTTGCGTATAACACACACCATCCTAACTTGCAAGATCAGACTGTAAAAGGCCCTAATGGAGATAGATACTATCCAATAAATCAAGCTAATTATATTTCTTCATTTATTAAACGTCTCAACAGTCCTTATGACACAAAAGACGGTGGCGTAATAGAAGAAATGAAAAAATCTCCTTATTGTCAACATAGCTTATTATTAAATGCTACACAATCGGTGTCTCAACATGACCCTAAGAAACGATTTAGATTATGTACTTGTGTGGGTATGAAAGATGCTAACAAAGAAAAAGGAGCAGATTATTTTGATATATCAGATAGAGATGATCTTCTTTACAAATTATTCTTAACAGAGAACGATCATTTTATAAATCCAACTATGGCCGATAAAAAGACATATTATGGAATTAAAGCTCCTGGTGTGACGCTTGTTCATGACTTTATTGTAGATGCTTTTAAAGTTCCTTATGAGTTTATAAGAAAATCCGCATTAAAATATATAAAAGACAATGGTTTAGATTTAGAATAGATAAAAAAAGATTCTTCGGTATATGATTGGATTAAATCTAAAAAGAAGGTTTATGAAGAAAATATAGATTTGTATTAGTTAGCAGATACTGTCACAGAAGAACAGGCTGAGATATTAAAAGAAGCTGCTATATATGATGAAATCTATACAAACGCATACGATGAATATCGTGCTTCTATTGAGAGTGTTGGCGGAGTAATGAATATAAATAGTTTTTCTAAACGTACTCTTGAAATATTTGCTGGTTATTTTTCTGATGAAATAGAATCGTTAAAACAATATTATTCAAAAGAAAATATAGAATATCTTATTAAAAATCCTGATAAATTAATTGAAAATTTCCACGGAAACATAAAAGATGGGAAAATGGATTTTTCGGGAAACGGAGGAAAGTTTAGATATTTCTATGATGTATAGATTGACGATAATGGTCTTAACTTAAATTAGAAATTAGAATTATTATATAATTTGCAAAAACAAATTATGTCCGGAGATCTAAATGAAGAAAAATGGATGTAGATCAAAGGCGATGGAGTAAACAAAGTTATAACTAAATCTGATTTTGGAGAGAATCCTGACGGATTTGAATTAATAAGATGGTTTTTGGACAATCTTGATAGAGAATATTTTGTGTCGTTTATGGGCAAACAAGTAAACCAGAAATCTAGTTTATTGTCTGACATAAACAAAATATTGATGTAGCGTACTACAGAAAATCTGTTTAAGTACACAGAAGAAGGATCTTCTTTTTAGCTTGGAGAATATAAAGACGGATTGTTTATACCGTTGTCTATTCCAAAACAGTTTGCTGAAAATTATATTAAAAATAAAAAAGACGATCGTGCAAAAGCTTTTAAAGAGGTATATGGAGAACCTGAAAGTTCGTATTACGGATTACCAGAATATATTCAATCTGACATATTCAGATCTATAATAGCTAATTATACAGCAAATTCTATAATTTCTATAATAGAAACAGAGAAAGCAATATCTGGAGATCCGGCGTTCTATGAGTGGAAAAAGAATAAATATGAAGAATCTACAGATATAACTTTTAACGGAAATGTATCAATAAAAGACGAAAACGGAAACAGTTGGAATCTTCCGGTAAGCGATTATAAAACAACTGTTGAAAATCTTTACGATACGTATAGTAATAAAATTAAACGTCTTGGTGCTGTATTATCGCCTGGTGCTCAATTACGATTAGACTTTTCTAAATTTGAGCTAGATAAATATCCTGAATTGTTAAGCAAACGATATACCATACTTGATGTAGAAGATATTAAAACGCCTTCTGAGTTTATAAAACCAATCGAAGATCAATTTAGAAGACAGCTTGTTGTAGATCATATACGTGTTACTAATCCTGAGTGGTTTGTTGAAAAATTTGTAAAGCACTTAGATAAATATCCTAAATCAAAACTTGCAGAAGGTGGACGATATGCGTTTGAAGATGCTATAGATATGATTTATAGTAACGAATAGTTCTATAACGATGTATTAAAAGAACTTCCTAAAGAAGCGTTAAATATAATAGAAAGTTAGTTAGAAAGCCAGATAAAACCATATAAAAAAATAACTGTCGCAGATGCTCAAGTATTTATAGGTCCTGCTTTGTATAGAAAAATAAAAGCTGGATTAGGAGAATGGTCTTTTGAAGAAGATGCTAATGGTTATTCTGATGAAGTTGCATACAATATAATAGAAAAAGGAATTTATACAGGGTCTAATAAAGAACTTAGAGAAAAATATAAAAATCGTAAAATATCTGATGCAGAATGGATGAAAACTCCAGAACTTTATGCTCTTGTTTCTAAATTCCAAACAAACGTTCTTAAAATGTCTTATTTTGAGAATTTTGCTGAACAGTTTGGAAAGATTAATATAAATCGTCCTATATACAACAAGATGGCTATGTTCCCTTTGTTTAAATTTCATAGAGGATCTGAAGTTGGTAAAAAATTGTACAATAGGATGAATAACAAGCAACTTGGTGTTATAGACATGATAGCATTTAAGAGTGCTGTAAAAGTCGGTGCTGTTAAAAATGCTGTAACATTGACACAAAAAGATGGAAAATTATCTAAAAATGTCTATTCTTTATCTGATATACTTGACGCTAGATCTTCTGTAAACATTGATTATGAAAAGGATAAATTAATTTATCCTACTAAGAATGACGATTCTGAAAAAATGTTAGAAGTAAAAGTTCAAACTTTGGAAGAACTTAGACTATAGCTTAATACGCATGCTCATGAATCCACAGAACGGAGTATGGGTACTCAGATGTTTAAGATAGCGTTCTCTAACATAATAGATGATGCTTTATACGGAAAAGGAACTGCTAAAAGGCGTGGATCTGAGATAAAAAAAGACATAATGAAACAGGTAAATGCTCTTACTAATCTCGGAATAACAAAGATAAAAGAACGGTTTTTTACAGTTCAAACAGATGACGAAGGAAATGTTAAAAAAGACTCCAATGGGAATCAGTTACTTAAGTTGGATACAAACGAAATAAAAAAGTATGTTCAATCTATAATAACAAGTAATGGATTAGGAGTTGTTGCTGAAGATCTGATACATGAAGGAAATGCTATAGCAAGTCTTACATCTAGAGATATATTTGAACAAGCTGTTGCATCATTGTTAAATGCAGAAATTGTAGATATTACTACAAATGGAGGAACTGCAGTTCAGTAGTCCGTGTTTGGTTTTGCAGACTCTGCTTATAATTCTTAGAATGTGAGAACATATGACGAATATTCTTATAAGAGATATAATGACGGCAAAGAATTAAATTGGAATAAATCTGATGGTACAATGGAAGTTTTGTTGAGCATGAATTTCTTTAAAGCAGTTATTCCGAAAGAGTATCAAACAGACTATGATACAATGAGAAGATGGCTTATAGAAAATGATGTTATAAAAGGCACAAAATTAGACGGAACACAATCTAATCCAAGACCTTTTGGAATAGGTTATCGTATTCCAACGCAGGGTATGTCTTCTATGTTCGGATTCATTGTAGCAGACGTACTTCCAGAATTAAGCGGTGATACTATTGTTGTTCCAAGAGAATTTACTGCACAAACAGGTTCTGACTTTGATATTGATAAATTATATCTTGCTTTATTCTCATATGACATAGAAGGAAAAAGAGAATCTTTGATAAAAATAGGAGAAGATGGTAAAAAATTCGTAACTCCTGCGTCTGAAGCTACAACAGGTATGTATTCAAACAAATTATTAAATGATTATCTTTCTATAATAACAGATAGAAGAAATTATGCTAACGCAAGAGCTTCTATCGATGTTATTACTAATATTATTCACGATGAGTTATTGGATGGAGTATTGCAATCTCCTGTAAAAGGATACATACCATCTTTCTATTAGCTTACACCGTTTTTCCAAGCATCAAGAAAAAGAGAATTTGGAGTAGGTAAACGAGGGATTGGTCCATTTGCATTAAATATCACTAACATGGCTCTTACATAGTATGCTCATATTAGTATAGATTTTGGAGCAAATGAATATAAATTAGGCAGACTTGATAGAATATACGGAAAAGATGGAATGCGTATAGCAGACTGGTTATCAGCTATGGTAAACGCTCATGTGGACGTTGCAAAAGATGCATATGTGTTCGATCTAAACGTAAATAGTGCTACTTATAATATGTGTAACCTGCTTCTTCGTTGTGGATATGGAAAACAGACGTTCTTGTTTCTTGCATAGGATTGTTTAAAACAATATGCACAGGCTATAATGAATGCAGGTGGAATATACGGAGCATATGACGAATCTGGTAAAAATACTAACAAATCTATGTATTCCAAAAAGAAGGCAGTAATGAATTCTTTGAGGAAAAACCTTTTATCTCGATTAAAAGAACTAAATAACGACAAAGATTCAAATTGGACAGACGACTAGAAAAAACTATTAGAAAATGTAATAAAGGTATATGATACAAAATCTAAAGACGAAAAGAAGGTTTAGAGAATCGAAAGCAAAGATGTATTATTTACTGTAAAAAAGAAATCTGTATTTGGTGTTTCTAATCGTGCCCAAAATAGCATTATTACAAGTAGAAAACTTAAAAACGGAGAAAATGTAACCAAGCAAGAAGAGGCTGATTGTATTATTATACAGCTTTATTCATTAGAAGCTTTTACAGATCTTTCTGAATATGCTGAAGAGATGTCAAGTTTGGTGAAATGTTCGTAGATAGATACTAAGAAATTTGGAAACAATCTTATATCTAAATACAACTTCCTTAATAACGTAGAATTCTTCAAGAATAAAGAAGATATATTGTGGATAAGTACAAACAACAATTTGCAGAATAAATACGAACAAGAATATATTAACTCTCATCCTGGAGAAAAAGAAAATGAAGCACGTTCTAACGCAAGAAAATATGCTTCTAAAAAAATAAAAGACGATTACTTTACAAAAACATATTTACAAACCAAATTAACTGCTGCTGTAAAATATCAAAGATAGCTTTTATTAGGACAATCATTTAAGTCGTCTCCAGCATATACTGATATATTTTATACAATATGTAATGAACTATATGGTTCATGGGCTGCTACAGGTGTAGATGGGAAAACCCACAAAGGATATTCTATGCAGTTTAATGATGACGCATTAAATGCAATAGGATCTTTTATAGACGATATGTTTAGATTTACTTCTCTTATTTCTACAAACGATACTTAGAATTATGCAATAGATTTGGCAAGAAACGGAAATCTGAGTGAAATAAAAACCATTACAAGAAATCTTATATATGGAGAATATTCTGAAGATAGTAATGGAGAAATAGTAAAAAAGTCTGATTCTATTTTCGACAGAGTGTCTATGCTTATTGAAGACATTAGAAACAATCCAAATGATTATGAAGGGCTTGTTGATGAAAACGGAAAATTAATAAATGATTTATTATTATACTTACGACCATTAGGACCGTCTAAAGATTTTCCTATTGGACGAATGTGGCTTAATACACCAAGGCATCTTGTAAAATCTGAATCAAAAGGAGTATTGTAGGCAGCTTTTTCTGAACTTTTAACTTATCAAGGTCCAAAGTTAATTAAAAGTGCAGAAGTTCGTAAATTGGCTAAAGATCTGATATTATATTCATATTATTCTGCATACGACCAAGCAACAAGAAATTCTTTCTTTGAACTTGTTCCGCCTGAATATAGAAAACAATACGATAATGCTTTAAGAAACTCATTGCGATCAAATAGAAATTCTAAAGAAGAAAACAAACGTATTATTGTAGAAAATATTTGTAACATAGACTCTCGATATTCTGAAAATTTGTATGATTATGATTATAGCCAACTTATATCTATTGCTTCTTAGATAATACTTGATGTGATGTCAAGAAATTTCTGGTATGACAATCAATATGTAAAATCAATAAAAGTTCCGAGAACAACCAACAACAACAATCTAAAATTAAAAACAGGAAATATAACTGTGTACGGACAAAGAAGAAAAAATAGACCAGGCGGACAAGATTTTCCTGTTTACATTATTACAAACGTAGAAGATGCTTCTTATGTAAAAATCATAAAAGGCGGAGAAACTATGTTGTACAAAAAGTCTGGATATGTAACAAAACAAGGAAAAGATAAAGAAAAAGATGTTGCTGTTATATATCTTCCTGTAACAAAGGCAGGACTTCATAAAGGTACAAATAATTGGTTTGAATTATATTGTACAAACGGTGTTTCTTCTATATTTGCTGATAATAAGATAAAAACAGATTTCGCAGAAGATAATACAAGAAAAGCTGTACAAAAAGCTATAGATTCGGCAAATTCTTACATCGCTAAAGAAAACGATAAAAAATATTCTAATGACGTATTAACCGCTAATTTTTATACAGAAGATATTCCTGTAAGCAATATGTCTGATAATAACGAAGCATATCAAGACGAAGTATAGAATACAGGTAATCTATCAGAAGTCGCAGGAACTGGCAAAGTTATTTCGAGAAAGAATGCTAATAGTGCTGTCTTAAAACGATCAGATATAGTGATTAATATAAATAATGATATAGTTGATGTAGAATCTGAAGAATATCAATCACAAAAATATAGAAATGTTTCAGGAGAAGGAATACTTCAAAAAACTGTATCTATAGGACTCAATGTATCTGATGAACAAATTGATCAAATTGTTAAAAAAATAATAGAAGCTGCGGAAGTTCTTGGAGAAGATCAAAAAGTAACAATAGGATTTACAACAGGAACATTTGATAATGAATGGGCAATAGACGACGACTTTAGAAAACAATATATAGAAGACGAAGTACAGCAATATAAAGAAGAACTTTCTAATTCTCAAACACCTTCTGAAAAAATAGATGACTTAGCCGAATCGTATAGAGGTGTATTAGAGTCATCTTCTGTATAGGATTTAAATAATGGTAAAGAAAAACGTATTTTCTGGGATCAACTTAGAGAGCTCCGTGCAGAACAAGTTGCTAATAGTATAGAAAAAATAATGCAAAAAGTATTAAACATTTCTTCTGTGGAAACAGTGCTTGCTCCTGCTTCAAAAGGAAAACTTACATTATCCAGAGCAATAGTTAAAATTCACGAAAACAAGATAAATAGAATGTCTGCTGTAGATCAAAAAACTACTATCATGTTAGATAGTAGTTTATCTGAAGGACAAACAATCATCGAATCAAAACATCATATACAGTCGTTTAAAAACGTAAGTCGAGCTATAAAAGCAAAAGCAAAAGAAGAATCTGCTAAAAAATAGGAACTTTCTAAAGAAGTAGATAAAACTGTATAGAAAGAAGAAAAGATTGTAGATTCTACTCCACAATCTACAGATTAGAACTCTAAAAAAGAACAAGATTCAAAAGAAGCTTTTTTAGATGATGACCTTTTTATGGATTCTTTTATGGATGCTACTGATTATGAAGATTTTGATATGTTAGAACAACATGATGATAATAAAAAATCAAAAAATCCTAGTGGATTGGATGAAAGTCAATTAGAAGAAGGTAAGCGGAACGGATTAAACTGTAAAAATAAATAATTATGAATATATGTCCTAATTTAAACGATAAATAGGTTAGAGAAGAGTTTGAAGAGCTTAAATCCATGTTTGGAGAAGATGCAGCATATTATTTTTGGGATAAAACTGGTGGAGAAGGATTATTAAATGACACATTTAATTAGTTTATGGAGACTAGTGGTAATAGAGAATTTTCTTTAACTGCATCTGCTATAGAAATTGCGCATAAAAATAGAGAAGGTTTTATGGTTGCCCCAAACGGGCAACCTACAAACCTATCTAAACAACAATGGATACAGGTTCGTACCAATTAGTTTAAAGAATGGCTTGGCGATTGGTAGTCTATTAATTCTTTTAATGTTGACGATATAGATATTTCTAAAGTAGATATAGAATATCATGAAAAACCTTGGAAAGAAACTGAAGATGGAAGACATTTAAATCCAGACGGATCAGTAAAATCTAATAAAACGATTAGACTTTATATAAAAGGTCAAAAAGAAAAAGGATATTTTGAACTCGTAAAAGATAAAGAATTTGGTCAATTTAGTGTTCATTTCAAAACTACTAAACCAGGAGCTCAATTTAATTCAAAAACAGCCGTTGCTTCTACTAAAGAAGACAGGAAGACTTTGTTTATAGAATTAATAAAGGCGATACCAGAAGGTGCTATTGTTTCTACATGGGGATCTTTATCTAATGAAGGAGTACACGGTCTTAATAATGTAGGTAGAAACATGGTAAAAATATCAGAGCGTAATGCTGTTTCTAAAGTTGACGGAAAACCTATCAGACTTCCAATTTTTCGTAACAGCAAAAATGATATTTTAAAAAACTTAGATGAAAACGGAGAGCCTATTATAACAGAAGAACTGCAAGCAAATTTTTTACGTTTTCTAAATAAAGCAACACATTCTTTGCCAGTTGTAATATTAGATGGAAAACCGTCTATAGATACCCAAAAATGCAATATATTAAATTTATTGGGAGATGATATATTTGGAAGAATGACTACTGAAGCTGTTGTAACATCTGATGAAGTTGTTAACAGATTATTAGATCAAAATGTGTTTGATATTCATAATATAACACTTGCACAAGTTTTATCTTCTCATAAAATAAGAGTAGTTGTTGATAACAATCTTGGAATGACCAAGCTTGCTTCTACTATAACTGACGAACACGGAAATAGTGTTATTGTAATAAATCCTAAAGCATTAAATACTGTATCTAATTCTTATGCTGCAATTACAATATTACATGAAATCAGTCACTCTTTGACACATAATGCATTAAATAATCCAAAAACTCGTGAAGAAAGATAGTTTAAGAAAAATACAACATCTGCGTTTAAAACGTTTAAAAAAATATATAATAAGTACACTCAGGCGTTTTAGACGTTGTGGTATACTTTTTCTAACGAAAACGAATTTGTTTCTACTTTTCTTACAGACAGAAGTATTAGAGAATCTTTAAAAAACTTAGCAATAATAGAAGACAGAAAAAACAAAGGAACTCTAAAGTAGATATTTAAAGATTTTGTAAACTCTTTATCTAATATTTTGCTAAACAAAAAACTATTTCTAAATAATGTTGATAGGTATAACAAACTTCAAAAAGAATTGTTTGAATATATTTACAACAAACCAAAAACAAGCACGAATCTTTCTTCATAGTTAAATAATATAATAGATTTATACAGAAACTCTAATGGTGGAGCTCTTAATACAGAATGCGCATTAGATCTTTTTAATAAGATGAATAAGCGTTAGAAGTATTTTATATCTGATAATGTAGATGTTTCAAGACAAGCGATTGCTGATATGCTTGGAATTAGAATAAAAGCATTAGGAGCATCTTCAGATAGTTAGATTTTAGATAGACAAAGATTGCTATTAGACGCAAAAAACTATGAAACGATGTTTCGTAATTCCGATAATAAAACATCAACAGTTTTATCTGCATTCTTAAAGTCAACCTCTTCTTAGTTGCATCAAGATTTTAAACAATTATAGGAATTATATAATAACGACAAAGTCTTAACTAGTGAGCAATACATTTATCATAAGCATAGCAATTTTGAAATGTACAACCAAATAATATCGTCTATAGAAGCGATATTTTTAGAAAAAGACAATGGTTTAACTGTAGAAGAAATATAGGAACTAAAAAACCAAAACAACGCGTTATCTGTTACTTGTAAAAACGGAATTTCTATATTGGACATGATGCTTAATAAGATATGCGGTCAAACATTATAGGAAGTTAAACAAGATACATTAGCTCCAGATTTAGATAAAGCAATACAAAATTTAACAGACGGTCAAGAAGTTATAGCAGATGACATAAGCTGGCTTTGGAAGCATGTCGGAATAAACGACTCTTCTACACATCCTATTTTAAAATCTTTGTTTCATATTTTAAATACGGCAACAGCGGTTGCAGAAGAAGAGGCATTGTCTTCTATTGTTCCTTTAATAAAACTGGCAAACGGTCTTGATGTAGGAAAGCTATATGAAAAACAAAACGGAAGATATACCGGATATTTGATTCGTAAATATAACTATGGTAAATTTAATGAAGAATATTCTCAATTCTTAAAAAATCTTAATAAAGATATAAGTGAAAAATATAATATAGTTATAAAAGAAGACAATACAAATGCTCCGCAAGAAAACGAACAAGCAAGAATAGAGTGGCATTTACGTAGAAACGAATGGTTAGACAAACATGCAGAACGTAAACATACTAAAGAGTATTATGACGCTTACGCAAAATTACCAGATTTCGCAAGAGCAGCTTTAAATACAATTGATAGAGAAATATACGCACTATTAAACAAACCACAGTATGTTGTTACCGAAACTGATGAAAAAGGTAAACAGTATCAACATGTTCAATACGAGAAAATAACAAAAGAAGATTGGGAATCATACTTACGACTTAGATC
>NFZD01009911.1_pt1 | contig 28354 bp, 67 predicted proteins | sample 1095381 | NCBI WGS metagenome assembly NFZD01 (sample SAMN03609891, study PRJNA323583) | gut metagenome | isolation source: feces | host: Rattus norvegicus | place: Denmark: Riget | collected 2013 | reverse complement strand
TCCAGATTCATAGAAAGTAATGCTTTTACAATGAGAAGTTCATCTTTGATCATTCTTCTTTTTTCCAAAATAATCTTTATTCTTTTATACTCTTTGTAACCTTCACATCCGTTTTTCCATTTTTCCAATTCAATCTTATGTAAACAATTCGAGAGTTCCTTATCTACGTTTGATTGTGCATTTTCAAGTTCTTCTTTTCTAACAAGTGCTTCTTTTGCAATTCCATTGCAGTCTTTAACTTTATCAACCCATCTTTTTACTAAATCCGAAACAACATATGTGCTTGAAATTATTATTTCTTTTTCATTTGGTATTGGTTTTTCGTTTATTTCGGATTTTTCTTCTGGAAAGTCATTGATATATTTCAATTGAAAATGTAGTTTTTTCATTGTTTTAGGTAGGCTTGTCAAAATATTTTTTGCTTTTAGCTCTTCAAATGGTTGTGCCAAAGCTTTGCTACATGTTTCAACTCTTCCTGATTTGCTTATTTTTAAATAAACCTTTCCATTTGTTATATAACACCTCATGTAAGAACCTCCAATTCACTAAAAAAGCGTATAAAAATAGAACATATAGCACATTTGTATATGTCCTATCTGCTTTTCTTATAATTGCCCTGAGTGGACTCGAACCACCGCTTATCATGTGATGTACGCTCTCCCAACTGAGCTACAGGGCAACCGTCCATTTTCTGTCTGCAAGGACTATGCAGGGTATTCAACATCTGGAATTCTCCTATCTGTACGTCCACGCACCGACTTTGAATGTTGAATGGCATATTATTGCGAACTTGCCATATGTCAGGGCGACTCATTTGATTTCTCCAAAATTAAAAAATCTGGATATGCCGCAGGGACATACCTGCGGAAATGCATTCCATTAAAAACCACTTCCAGCACGTCTCTTGTGCCTTTTACCATTACTTCCTGGAATCTTCCAGAATCACCGACTACTGCTACTCACGGCCATTGGTTTTATCTGTCTGGAAAAGTTTTTTTACAAGGTTCTTCAGCAGGTATAAGTTACCTTGCTATATGGAAAAGTACAGGGAGTAGGAATCGAACCCACAATCGCTGGATATAAGCCAGGTGCAACGTACCACATCACCTTCCCTGCTTGTATATCCATAACTGTTGCCCTATCTGGCAGTTTAGCTATATCAGCCATTGTGAATAAATGCTAAAGCACAATATCTACACGGATTTTGTTTCATCTCTTTTAGTCCTCAATTCTCAACCCAAACGGAATATTTCCATTTACAATGCTTTTCCAATGAGCCACCACTTTCGGATGTGCAGCACCGTCATACGGTTCTCTTGGAGCGAATAAAAATCCGGTTTCTTCTTTTTGTTTCTCTTTATCCCATTCTTCAACAGTCCCGCAGCCTAAATGTTCATAGAATTTCGGGTTATCCTCATATTTTGGATATTCTGGATGTTTTAACTCAAACTTCTTTACATCTTCCTTGAATTTATCCAAATCCAATCTATACCGTTCCGTGTCTTTTAGATATTTTTCATGTGCAACTTTGCTTTCATAAATCTTGTTCGCTGCTTCTTTCTGAACAGATTTCCATGTATCGCTGTCGATTGAATGAAATTTGTATTCGTACTGTGGATAAAGAAGATTATCCATATCCAATAATCGCAAACCGCATTTATTTCTTTCAAGAAAATATTCAAATTCGCTGAGCTTATTGATAGGTAAAATGTTTCTTGTTGCCATATAATCCACCTCATTCTGTTGCTGAAGCCATTCTAAAATCAGCTTTTCACCAATTCCATGACAAAACTGTTGAGTAATAAATTTCGCTAATTCTTCATCACTCATGTTTCTGATTCTATCCGAATTTGTCGGCTTGTGGTCTGAAATAATCTCAATCATAATTCTTCCTCCATTCTCCGCAGCTGGCGGTCAAGTTTAAATTCAATCTGTTCTGAAACTTCATCTTCCGCAGATAACAAATACGAAAGTTGCTTTTCCATAATGATTACATCGGCAAACTCATCTATAATAGCCGTTCTTTCTTTGCAGTCAGAAGATTCAGACCGAAGAGAATCGCCACGCTCCATATGCCATTTACAAATAGCTTTTTGCAACTCTGAACATTCTTCAATCATCATCACAGACTGATTTTTGAAACCGTAATGGTCGGCTATAAATTCAAATTTCTGTTTCTTGATTCTGTCTGGTAAATAGTTTTTATCTACTCGAATTAACCTACGCAACGGAATTTCGATTCCATCACAAATTTTCTGAATATTTTCAATTTTAGGTTTATATTTACCTTGTTCATAGCCTTGTATTGTTGCTATAGATAGTCCTGTTTTTTCAGCCTAATCTTTTTGAGAAAGTCCTTTTTCTTTCCTGATTGCCTATATCTTTTCTACTGCTGTCATTTTATTTTTCCTCGCTTTCTTTTTTATAAGATTCCATTCTTTTATTTAGTTCTTCTTTAGAAATTACCTTTCTCATATAAAGAGCATATAGCCTTTTATATTCTCTTCTTATGTCTTTCTTTTTCGAGTCCATTGTAGCTTCATATCCGATTTTTCTGCATTTATCACAATATTTTTCATCTATTCTTTTGTTTGGGAGAAATACATTCCCACAACAAGCACATTTTTTACCAATATCAGCTAATAGGACTAACTATGGAGAGATGGATCATGTAGGACTCGAACCTACGACCGACCGGTTATGAGCCGGTTGCTCTAACCAACTGAGCTAATGATCCTTTTATGCAAATAAGTAGATTAATTTTCTTAGTGACCATTTGGAACTTGAAAATTCCAAATGGTAAACTGCAACAGCAAATGTACGGTTTGGTCAAACGTATCAAAATATTTCGAAAATAAATAACCACTTCTCATTATAAAAGCAGAATCATCAAAACTTTCATAATAAATAAAATTGATACTTCCTATCCTGTTGCTAATAGGCAACTGAGGTAGCTGGATTCGAACCAGCGAATGCAGCAGTCAAAGTGCTGTGCCTTACCACTTGGCGATACCCCATCAATATATTAAATTTATATACTTTTTGTGAATTTGAGCAGAAATAGCTTAGATTATCTTGATTTTTTCTTTTTAAATATGTATAATAATCATGCGGCAATTCTGCTGTTTCAAATTCTTTCCCGTTTCGGGATGAATTTGTGTGTATGTATTTGAGAAAAGCTTGTCTTAGTAGGTGCGCCAACACCGTTTGAACCGATAGGCTTTTCTCTTTTTTGTTTTCACAATTCAGATTATAGAACATGTGTTCTGCTTTGTCAATCATTTTTCGAACATGTGTTTGCTATTTTTCTGGTGATTTTAGGAACAATTATCATATCATGCTTCCAACCAATCGGAATGATATTATATATATCCTTTTGTCTTTCACTATAAATGGATAATGTAGACACAGAATCTTCGTCATTATCTCTATTTAAAACGAATGTTTTCGACTTTCTTACAAGAGATTTTCCATTGTCTAATGTCATTCTCTTTCTACCAATGCTTAGATTCTGCTCTAAATCATATGACAGAAGAAGAAATGTTTCAGTGTCAGAGCATTCTCTGATTCTTTTTAAATTCTCTTCCATAACAGCTATTGCTTGATCTTTGTTAATTTCAATCATAATACTATATTCTCCATTTATTAAAGAATTTTTAGATCAGTTAAATCCTGATCATTTTCTCCAAATGCTGCCGAATAAACGAAACATTTGAATATATCTTTTTGAATTTTTCTATCAGCTATACAACCGATTTTTTTAGCACTGTTTTTATCGATTGTTGCGATCTGTTCGGCTAGTAACATTGAATCACTTTTTAAACCATTTTTTTCATCTTTTTTTACAACTAAATGTGTTGCTTGATTTATATTTTTAATTTTAGTGGTAAACGGAATCGCTATTAACGTAGGAGAAAACTTATTCCCAACATTATTCTGAATTATAACGCCCGGTCTATAACCAGATTGAACAGATCCTTCTGTTTCTGGAAATTTTGCATAAACAACATCATATTTGTTATACATCATTTTCCTCCTTTCAATTTTATGTACCCTACGTTTTTTGTTCCTTTGACAATATTAAGTATACAACATTTATATTGATTAATCAATAGTTATATTGTAAAAAAATATACAAATTTTAATGCTATCAGTTGTATTTTCTTTGTATATATTGTATAATCAACTTACAAGTTGTAACGGAGGTGCTTATATGGTATACAAAACAACAAGAGAAATTCTTTCTGAAATCAAACACATAATGGATTTAAAAGATATTTCCATAAAAGAATTGGCAGCAAAACTAAATACTTCTCAACAAAATCTAAGCAGGATCTTAAATGGCACAAATACACAATTAAACACATTATTTAAAATATGTGATTCACTTGATTTAGAAATTGATATTACATTTGAAAGTAAATAATTTCTTTTTTTAAACAAAAAACATCTGGAAGTCTTTCTCCAGATGTTTTTGTTGTTTTAATTTTAATTTTCTTCACACCACTGTTTATACTCGTCTAATCTCTGTATATATCCAGTGAATTCTGGAACCGTAAAATCTAATTCAGAATGTCTCACAGGATAAACAATGCCTTTATTAATTAATTGTGCTCTTGTTGGCGAAATTGTTTTTACTTTTTTGTCTAACTGTTTTGCAATGTTTGAAATTGTGCATGGTAACTCATCACATTTAACCATTGCAAAAATAAATTTCTTTTCTCCATCAGAGCATCTCTCATATCTAACTCTAAAAAATCCAACATCCAATATTTCAAAAAATGTATCTAAGTTTTCTATGATATGTTCTTTCTGAATTATCTTACCATTCGTATTTTTAAATACAATCTGACACATTTGTTGTATGAAGAATGGATAACCTTTTGTTATATTTATAATTTCCATTATCGCATCTTCAGTATATTCTGTTCCTAATTTCTTTGCTGGCTCTACAATTGCTTTATATGATTGTTCTTTTGTTAATGAACCAATTTCTTTATATACAAATAGACGTTCCGAATAAGACTTTTCTTCTGATAACATCTTATATATTTTCGGTAGACCAGCACCGATTATCATAATTGGATAACCTAATTGATTTGCTCTGTGTAATGCTGCAATCAATGCTCCTAATTCATTCTGTTTCATATATTGGATTTCATCAATAAAGAAACATATTGGTGTCTCTGTCTTATATGCAGTTTCTCCAATAGTCACAAACACTTCTGTTAAACTTTGTGTCAAACTATTCGACTTATATAACTCTCTCTCTTGCAACGATAAAGAAAAGGTATTATCATTTGAGTCAAATGATACAACTAAAGATTTAATTGCATCTAACGGTTTTTGTATTAGGTGTACGAATTTTTCCTTCATACTAACCTTTCTTAAAAACGCTTGTGAACATGTTGCTATCTGTGAGATAAAATCGTTTCTTTCTTCTACCTCTATATGTCTACAAAATATTTCTTTTTCTTCTGCGATGCTCTGCAATTTATTAATAAGTACTGTTTTCCCTACACCTCGTAAACCACTAAATACTACTGATGGAGTTGGTATATTCATTGTTAAAGCAGTAAACATTTCTTCAATACTATTTATATCCTCATCTCTACCTGCAATATATGTTGGTGTTAAACCTGCACCTGGTCTATATGGATTTACTTTAAACATATAATCACCTCCATCTATATTATTACATACTAATGCGAGTTTGTCAACTCTCTCACGATATTCTACGAAAGAAAATACACTAGACTATGCTAGATTTTCAAAAATAAATGGAAGTAAATTATTAATCTACTTCCATTCCGTCCTTAAAAATCTAAATTTATTGACATTTTCCATTCCCACCTGATAATGGCTTACCACATTCACAACAATAGTTTGGCGTCCAATCAGCAGTATTACCAATAATTTCTCCACAATGAGGGCATTTCATAAGGTTATCATATTTATCCATGATAACATCTGTTTCTAATTGCGTTCCAATATAAGCAGTCATTCCGACTGTTTCAGGATTTATTTCTGTAAAATTTAATGAACTATCCAGCACAATCACAAGTGTATTATCACTTACTGATGTATGTTCAATCTCATACTTTGCATATGGAACAAGCGGAAACTTAATATCATCACCAATTCCTCTCCATAAATCAACATACTTATCCTTTTCTGTTGTTCCACAAATCAGAATGTTTGTATTTCCACCAATTGTATCTAATAAATCTTTTACTATCATTTTTATCTCTCCTTCCGTAAGGACATGAAACTTAGATTTCATCTTACTTAGTTCCATATGTACCTCTTTATGTAGCTAGTCCAACATTACTACTATATACGGCACTCATTCCGTCATCAATAACGAATTGCACATCAATAGAAATATTTTCGTAACTTACATCGCTTTCAAAACCATCAACCATTTCTACATAATTTTTTTCATTAAGAAAGCTCGCACCAAAAATACTATCAAAAGTATCTGGCTTGTCGCACTTCTTCACAGAAATTTCGCAATCAAATTGTTCTTTTGCGTATCTTATAAAATCATCCAATACCATTTTTTCCATCTGCTTATCCTCCTTAATGAATATTTTCAATTATATCTTTATCTTTAACACAATAGCATATATGTCAACTATTTAATATCTCCTCCGCACTTCTTTTTTCATATTCAGACCACCGAATGTCATCTGTATAACTATACGTTTCGGTGTAATTATCATACAAACTAACATCCAATAAGGAGATTGCTTCTATTATAGCCTCCTTAGTTGACATGAATTGGAATTTTTCAGGATTATCCTTTATAAATTTTTTTATTTTCTGTTCATCTTCATTAGAAACTTTACAAGTACACACCTGTACACAATCAACTTCTATTTCAAACATATGTTTCTTACCTCCATGTAAGTCTACAATTCAACCGGATTTTCTAACTCAACAATCATTTCTCTATTCTCAACCAATGCAGCTTGAGTAATACTGTTGATTTTATTCTGGCAAAATGCTTCAATTTCACCCTTCGCTTCCATTACTGTCTTATCCATCTGCTCATTGAACTGGTCTGCAATAAAGTCCATATTGCATCCAATATCCATATTAAGATGATGTAACTTATTAAGAATCGCATCCTTATCTGCCTTTGTTAAAGCCTTTTTCTGACTAAATAATTCCATTACATCTTTGATAATCTGTTGAGCATCTTCCGTTGCTTTCTTGCGTTTTTCTTTAAACTCATCAGTAAACTGTTCTCTCTTACTAACAAAATCGCAAGGTGGAATCTTACCATCTTTTTCCGTCCAACGAATTGTTACAGGAACACCACTTCCCATATTCATAGAAGTAATTGCTTCTGCAAACTGAGAATAAGACATTTCAACTTCTGCAATGGCTCTACCACCATATATATTATCTTGATGTAAACCTCTTGTAATATCTGCATGGTATAATGTCATAGCGATTGTATCTCTATGTTCAATACTACTTCCAAATAAAGGTGTTGCTCCACCAGTTCTTCTACTGAAAGCCAATGTTCCATAACTCGGATGACTTGTCTTTGTTTCAAATTTTGTTTCTTCTACTTTATAATCATTATTCATATTTTCCTCCATTTCTGCCATTCTAAACGGTAATAAAACCTATATTCAATGACTAATTTTAATATACAATGTGCGTTTCTGCCGTTAATTTTTCTACCAATGAATCAAGCTGCTCATACTTTGAAAGCAAATCTTTTAACTCATCAATAGTAATATCTCTTTCTAAATCTTCATTTTCATTATCTCTAATCGTCAATCTGCCACTAGACCAGTCACAAATTCTTACACCAAATGTTGTTTGATAATTTCTATCTCTAAATTTCTTTTTGAGAATGGAGTATTCATCATGTTCTGCAAAATACTTTCTTTCTTCGTTCTCACATTCTTTAAGCTGGCGATGGAACATCTCATCAACCAAGTCTTCATAAGTGTCATAAGTGTATTTTGAATCGCTTCTGATATTTCTTCTTGAACCTAAAATATAATACTCTCCATATTTATAATTATTATCAATTATTGGTCTGTTATATTTCGTATCATTTCTCTTAATCCAAGCCTTTAATGATACGGTTTTCACCTCTTCATTTCTAAATATTGATTTTTGCTTTGCCAAACTATCATAATCTTCATTGAATTTATCAATAAGAGATAATAAATAACTGAGTTTTCCATCCTGAAAACCATCTACAAAAGCTATTTTATCTTCTCTTGATACTTTATTTTCGCAATCATAAATCTTTTCTTTTCCAATAAATACTCCACCTTTTTGATTTAATAGAGCCATATCTTCAACTTTCCATTCAAACATACTAAACACTTCCTTTCTATATAAAACTATTATTCCATGTCTATCTTCCATATATTTCTTCTTCAAAAATTGCCAAGACATCTTCTACATCCCTTAATTGTGCCTTGCATATCAATAGTTTATCTGGTTCATTCACCTTCTCATATTTATTTACTTGAGATTTTAAGTTTCTCTTTGAATCTCTAAGTGAATTGATAATAACATCTACACTTTCTGATGATAAATTTATCTGCATAATATATTCTCCTTCCAAGCACTTTAAAACAATCATTCAAATGCCGAATGCTTATATGTTTCTCTTTCCATAGCAGTTCCCTGCTCCTCTACTGTTTTTTTCGATTTCTTTAGATTCTTGCATATTATTATTTACCTCCTATAATTTTAGCATTTTTTATTTTATATTCACTATAGAATACAGCCATAAAGTTCTTTTCTTTATAATATATTCTTTTTTGCAATATTCCAATCTATTTAATACTGCATTTTTATTTATACAATCCGCAATTCATTTGCCATTTTAATCGCCTCATGATAAATTTCCATATCTGATTTTGTAGCATCCATGGCTGCGTTAATTGTTTTTATTAATATATTTCCAAAATCTTCATTCTTTAATGAAATAACAGGAGAATTTTTCACAACGCAATCCCCATCTCCACTAAGTAAATTTTTCACAAAATCTCCAAGATCATTAATATATTTTCTGTTTTTCTCTGTAGTTAAACCAATATAAACCGTTGTCGTTTGCAAAGATGAATGATTAAGCATTTTTTGTAAAGACAAAATACAATCAGGATCGAATGGATGTGTCTTATAAATCCAATAACCAAATGATTTTCTCCATGTGTGTGTAGATATTCTTTGTTGAATTCCATTTTCATTTACAGCTCTTTTTAATTTTTTTCTGTAATTATCTTCTTGCCATTTCGACACATCATTAAATTCCACCTCATTATAAAGATATTCTCCTAATGTCTTATATCTTTTTTGTTTTTCAAAACATTCAAGAATATTTTTCTTTCTTTTTTCAGAGAAATCTTTATCTAACCATTTACACCATTCTTCTAAATCATTTTTTTCATATACAAGATTATTCTTTCTATTAATCCACGCCGTTTTTGCAGGGAACGCAAAAATAAATTCGTCAAAATGTTCCATTGGTTTAATTCCAGTATGACTACAATAGTTTTCAATCGCTTCAAATACCATATTTGAAATCGGAAGAATTGTTATTTTCCCTGTTTTTTGTTCCTCAACTGTATCAATTTCTTCTTTTCGTAACCCATTTTCGTAATAAAAGTCACTCCACTTCATATTAATTGTATCTCCAATACGTCTTCCAAGAAGTAATTCTAACAGCGAAATAAGATATCCATCCCAATCTCCATTGTTTTCAAACCACTCAATTACTTTTTTTATATCCTTCATTTCCCAAAAAGGGTAGACTTCTGTTTTTCCTTTTTTCTTAGTTGAATAATTTTTTAACTGCGCCATATATACAAACCCTTTCTATATTATAATATAATATTCTGCAAATAGAAAGAGACAGAAATTAATCTGTCTCTTTTTGTTTACTATCTAAAATCAAAAGCTAAATGACTTGAACAAGATACATTCAATTTACGATATTCATCTGGAGTAATATCAATTCCAGGATCGCCTTTTCTTATATCACACGCAAGTGGCGCATCTGGATAAAGATACCATTTCTTAGCCGTCCCATCACGGTTTAGTTCAAGTTGTGCAATGTATCTTCCAGTACTAATTTCTGCTGTACAAAATCTTTCTCGTTCATGATTATATTTTTTATATGCGAGCATTCCTTCAGCAATTGCTTGTTTCTTATTTTCCTCACTCATTGCATCCATTCTATTCATCTTTGCCTGTTCTGGATCGTAAATAAGATTACCAGAATGTTTTCCTACATAAAGCATTCTTCCTGTTGCATAATCATATTTAGGAACGATTTGTTCACCATTAATATATTGCCTACATTTTCTATCAAGGTAAATTGGCGTTCCATCCGGCATATACTTATAAGGCTCTTTCATCATTTCCCTATTATCTTTTGCTGCACTTAAATAAGCGCCTCCAAAAATTAATCCTGTAATTAATGTTCCTAATCCTATCATAATCAATACCGCCTTTCTAAAGTATTTTTTTTATTATATCATATTTTCATTGTACTTTGTTATTTAATTAAACCATTCATCAATTATTTTAATTTCATCTTCTCTGAATCCATAGATATTTTTTATTTCATTCCATATTTTTTGATTATTATCTATTCCATAACCAAAAATAACTTCATAATGATTTCCTTTATAATCCCATTCTGCAATAAATCTATATGGTCTGGTTCTTATGCCTTTATCTCTTGATCTCTTTTTTAAATTTCTAAGAAATCTCTTGTATTCTTTATAACCATTTTGTAATTCTGACAATTTTTCATTGCCAGTCGCTCCTATCCAATTTCGTTTAACAAATTCTTTCCATGTTCCTAACGATTTATAATGTTCAATTTCATAATATTTTGACAATCTACTTACCTTTAATGAAGGAAATTCATCGAAATAATATGTTTCAGAATTAAATGGCATATTCCAACCAGTATATAAAATTTTCTCATTAGAAATAACTCTATATATTCCTTTATAGAAAACAATTAAAAAATTCAAATCTCCTGCATATACAAAATAATTTCCATCAATATCAATAATATCTCCATTTTCATCTTCTGCTTTATCACAAATGTATCCAGTATCTGACATCTCCGCAAAAAGATCCGAATTCTTATTTAATAATTTTCCATTTTTCCGTAATAAAGCTCCATAATCAATACATGCCATAATTACTCCTATCCTCATATAACGATTGTTCATTTTATTCTTCATTTGCTATACTGTCTAACGTCTCGACAATATTCTCCATATCCGTTCCTGTTAATTCTCCTACTGCATATAAAAGTTCAATCAATCTTTTATATGCAGTAGCACCTGTTTCAGTAAAAGGTTGTTTATGCCCATCTTTATCAACTTCTACCTCTTCTAAGAATGGATTTTTACTCCCTAACATATTTAAAATCTCTTCTAATGTCATATATCGTTTCTCCTATGATTATTCTTTATTTTTTAATTCTTCTACTTCGAACCATGATTCTGTACAATTATATGGTCCCTCCCTACGTCCCTCCATAATATCATCTCTTACAATCTCTTCTGCTTCTTCTTGGCTGCTTGCTTCTACTTCATATGATTTACTATATGTTTCATAATAATCTACGATATATTTTGCCATAATCATTTCCTCCTATAATCCCATCAAATCTTTTGCAACACTAACACCATAAGTTTCTTCAAACCATGTCCAAATTTCCTCTCGGTGAGTTCCTGTTACGAATCCGCTCCATTCCTTCTCAATACATTCCGTTTCTGGGTTCATAGGTACATCTCCAAATTCCAACCACAGATCCTTGATATATTCTGCACGCCTATATTCATAACTATCATTCAACCCTCTACTTGAAATACACATCAAATCATCATCAGAAATTAAAAATCTCCGCTCTGTGCAATACTTCATTACTACTTCATATTCTTTATCGCAAAACTCTTCATCATCTTCAATTTGATCCATTTTCAGTTCTTTTAAATATTCTCTTAATGTCATATTATCCCCCATTTTCTAAAACATTCTATGTCCATAAAAGCAAGTTGCATAAAACCATGACCATCCAAAGAAAAAAGATCCAAATGTTAATATAAAAGACAAAACAATAAAAAGATCAGCCAAAATTTCTTTCGTTCTTTTTTTCATATCACACCACCTGTTTTGGAATATAATCTGCCAAATAGTCCGTCATTCTTTCTTCAAATGTCAGAAGTATAATTCCGATATATTGAAATCTAATTCCATTCTTTCTTAGTCTTTCTTCGAATAAATTTTCAATACATTCGCAACAATCAGTCATATTAAATTCATTGCTTGCCTCTCTTGCTATCTGTTCCACTTCAATTTGTCTGTTCAATGGTATTAAATAAACAACAGGTTCAACTCCATAGGAATCCGGTATTTCATTATTATAAGTCCCATCAAAATCTAAAACAAAGAACGTATATACACTATCTGGATATTTCTTAAAGTCTCTTTCCAACTTCATATTCTTATATTCTTTCTTGAACCTTAGTACTTGACGCCTAACTTTGTTTAATCCAATTAAAAGAGACTTATTATTGTCTCTTAACGATTTATTTGAATTTTTAACTCTAAATAATTCATCCTCTAACTGCTTTATGTATAATTCCTTTTCACTTTCTAAGTTGTATGAGTCGTTCATAGAGATCCTCCTAGTGTCTTTCTAAGCCAAATAAGACTTCATCTTCTAACAAAATTTCTTCCCATGACTTATAGGAATCTGCATAGGCTTCTGTTCCATCTTTTCTTAAAACTAAAAAACTTCTATTGCCATCATCCCAAAGATTTTTTGCATCATTTTCTGGAATAATGTTGAACCATTCAGAAAAATATCTTTCTCTGTTATATTTATCTTCAACACATTCTTCAACTCTTCTTCCCTCTTGAGATAAAATTACGTCTCCAGAATTATTTTCCATTACCCATTGAATTCGTGAAACATATCCATCGACATTAATAAAGAAATGCCTGTGTTCTAATTTTCCATTTTGAATTAAATCGATCAGTTCCTGTCCTGTCATATATTTTTCTCCTATGTAAATTACATTAATTTATTCTCTTTTATAAGACGTTTTCTTACCATCTCATTGAGATCTTTATTTACTGAAATTTTCTTTTTTCCATTAGTATAAATAAAATGGCTGCCATTACTTCTTAATTCATGGTAGCCATTTCTACTTAATATTTTTTCAAATTCTCTTAATTTTTTTGGTCTTTTAAGTGCCATTATCTCCCTTCTTTCTTATTTTTCAACAACATACTGAAAATTTTCTGCGCTAATCTCTTTTTTAGCAATAATATTTTCAAGTTTACACATTGTCATTTCTTTTGCAAAATTTTCAAAATGTGGATTCTTTTCTAAGCCATTAATTCCTATATCAAACTCTAAAATTGCTTTTACCTTCATATTTCTTCTCCATTCTAATAACCTATTTGTTCTCTAAATTCTTTCATTTTTCTTTTTTCAATTTTTTCTACTTTATTTGGAAGACCATTCATCATCTTAGCATATTCCATTGCTTCAGATTTCTTTTCTGAAAAACTGCCAGATACCGGAATATGAACATATCCACTCATGTGTGTGTACCACAATCCGGTTTTATTATCCTTCGAAACAATATAACCTTTCATTATGCAATTTCCCTCACTTCTTTTAATGTATTTTTCCAAGAACTTGCACACATTCCGTATACGTCACCAACGTCATAACCTCTTGTTTCACAACCATCCACACAAAATTCTGCATATTTAATTGGTAATTTTACATCTCTATCTAATTCAATTTCAAAAACAGAACCTCCTCCACCAAAAGAATCATAAAGCCCACACATTGTTTCTTTCCCAATCACAATATATGATTTAGACTTTTCATTTTTCTTGGATCATATCTTCCGCTTTCATCAAATTCTTTATTCTGTAATTCAACCAAATCAAAAAACTGAAATAAATTCATTTTTACTAAAAAAGTAACGGTTGCCATGCAACACGATAAATTTTCAAACTCTTGAATGCAGCTTTCAATAAACTTATCTTCATGCAACTCTCTTTCTACATAATACCCATCGTTTCTATGAACTTTCTTACAAGCCTTTCTCAGTTTAGTTGCCTTTCCCTGTGTCTTTGCCAACCATAACATAGACGATTCAGACGGAATATTCCCTTTACCAGAATTACCATACCAATTTAGTACATTATCACAAGTATATTCCCAGTTTCCATTTTCACAATCAACCATGATATTAACGTCTATCTCATTATTAAAATCACTTTGATCATAATAAAAATATGTATGTTCTCTTATAAAATCAAACATATCTTCTAAATTTTCTTCAAATAAATCTCTTTCTTCATCTGTTAATTCCTTTTTTATATCCTTTTCAAGCTCATCTTCACCATAATAAATCGCATAATTAAACTCCCATTCTCCAATCATTTCATTAAATCTTTCCATTGGACTATCTGCTTCTACAATTTCTTTTATTGTATGATCAGAGAGTTCTCTATCCCTATAATCTGTATATATTTCTATTCCTCCATCATCATTAATGTATGAAATATTTTTAATAATTTCTTTTACTCTATTTTTTAATTTTTCAATATTTGTCATAACCCATACCTTCCCTATGCTCTAAGCAGTTCATATACATTCATTTCCTCTGTTGTCAACTCTCTGTTGTAATACAATTCAGCCCATACTTCCTTGCCATCTACTTCCGTTCTATCATCATAATTGATAAAATCCATAAATCCATTCTCAGGTTGCGTTCCAATACTCACAGGACGTAAAGTAGAATAATATCTATTCCACCCATATTTCCGTGCATTGTTTCTAATATAATCATTATTACTCATTTTTATTTACCTCTATTTTTACATATTCTTCAAATAATTCTTCAAATTGCTTTCCCATACGCTCCATAAATCCTCTATACAAAGAATTTTCCTTTTTAATATCACAAAGTTTTTCCTCTGCAGATCTCATTCTATTTTCCATTTCCCGATTAATAGAATTCCTCATATAATATCGTATACAACCTTTTGGTTCTACAAATTCTTCTAAAACCATTTCTCCATTTACAAAAATCTGCTGCCACATTTTAATATCAAAACATTTTTCATTTACAAACCATGTAAGGTAAAACGTTAAAGCATCAGCAATATTGTTATATTCTTTTTTGCTATATAAATCTATATCTTCAATTTGTAAGAATTTATTCCATACTCTTTCATCATTAATATATTCAATTAAATATTTAGTTTCTACAGTTCCATTTCCTGTATTCTCTAAACTCCAACCATTAAAATTTTTATACATATTTTACCTCCATAATTCAAAATCCAACATATCAATTAGTTCATTACAGCTTACCAATAAACCATGATTTACCTTTTCTTTTCTATAATCTTCAATAGTTTCTATTTTCTCAGGAATGTCCAACTTATTTTCATAATATTTAAGCAATTGCCAAAGGACAAAATTCTTCTCATCATCAGACCATGATTCGATTTCATCATCAAGTTCAATAAATTTTTCTTCTCTATCTTTCATACTAAACTCCATCCTTATTTTTGTACTATAAAAAAACAGATAACATTTCTGCTATCTGCTTAATTATTCTCTATTAAAACACAATCAAAAAACTAAAAACATTGGAATATAATCCGGCTCTAATCCAATTTCTTCCATGAAAATATCTTCGCATTCTTCAGGATCATAATTACACTCTTCCATTAATCCCCTTACATGCAAACATAAGTCTTTTGCTTCTTCGTAAGTCATATTGTCACGAAACATCAAAATTTTAATTACTTCTTTCATCTTATTGCCTTTCATATTTTAACTCTAAAACTACAGGTTTATTTGTTTCATAATCTTCTAAAGGTTTCATCAACTGGTTTGCCTTGTAAACTAACGCCAATAGAGATACTTTCGACAATACCTCCTCTAATACAATCATCCATAATAACCTTTAAAGCATTTCCTTGTGGTTTAGGAATTTCGGAATAGTTTAAAGTAAACTCAAAACCTTTTGAATATCCTTTAATTTTATTTACAGCATCTTCATAGTTTTTTGTTTTTCTCATTTCTTGTTTTGTCATATTATTTCTCCTTATAATAAATTCATCGTAACCCATCGTTTTGCACTTGTCAACGACCTGCATGTTGCAAGTTCAATAAAACCTCCATAATCAACTTCTACATTGAAATAATTTCCCATATCATTGATCCATACATATTTACCATATTTATGGTGGTTTACCTCACGACACCATTGTACAAGATTTCCATCTTCATCGTCACATTCATGAATAATTTCCCACTTTTCTTTCATAGCAACTCTCCTAGTGTATTCATATCATCATGTTTGAATCCAAGTGTGGCTAATGTTTGGTTGACACCTTCAGCATATCCGTATTTTTGATCTGCTCTCCGTAATTCAATAGCTGCCTTTGTTGTATTTTGACTTAATAAACTGTTATGATCTTTATATGACTGCATTGCTTCTTTTGCGCACATGATTGCTTCGTACATTAAATTTTCACATTTTTTGATTTCGTTTTTTGTCATACTGATAATTCCTTTTTTATTTTAATAATAAATTTTTGATCTTATCTTCAAAAAACTTCAGATAAGATTCAATACTGCCATCTCTATACACCCAAAACCAAGACTGATCAAAGTTCCAAAAAATCATAACCTCATGTCCAATTGTTACTTTATCAAGTGTATATTCTGTTCTGGAATTATCTTCACCTAATCCAAAGCACTGTTTAACTGTATTTTCGCTTTCTCCGTTATCTTTTAATTTTAGATATAAATATTTTTTGAGATTATCTAAATCATTTTCTGTTTGAATATCAAAAATTTCCACAACATCTTCGTCTGAACAATTATCGTTAATATCATAGTATGTAATAGGTTTATTTGTTATTCTTTTTAGTTTATTAGAAACTACAAATAAAGCACTCTTTTCATATTTTTTACATTCCTGTTCATCCATAAACACTTTTCCATCCGCTGCAACGTATTCTGTTTTAACTACGAATTCTCTTGTTTCTTTAATTTCTCTTTTTTCCATATTATTTTTCTCCTTAATTATTCTTCTGAAAACTCAAAACCATTCCAACCATTTCTCATCCATATACAACCAATATGGTTGATGTCTATAGTATCGTCTTCATTATCTTTAAAAATATGTTCATAATTATGAATTTCTAGCACATTTTCGTGCTTTTCCGCATATTTTAAAGCGTCTTCCTCTTTATCAAAAATCTCGATCCAATTATCATGTCCGTCTTCACAATAATATAAAATCACACTAAATTCAGAACACGGATACCCTTTTTGTTTTTTAATATAATTAAAAATTTCGTCAAGACAAAATAATATCTCATCATCTAAAATATTTTCAGGGATTTCTATTTCTTTTGGCAAATCAGATGATGTATTTTCTTCCCATTTAATATTTATTGCTTTCATAGTCTTTTCTACTCCTTTGAAATGTGAATTTTATCTACACACAAAATAAAATCCATTTACTTTTTCTAATTTATTTTGGTATAAATCAGACTTCTTATACTCATCAAAAGAATTAAATCCAATAAATCTTTTAACTAATCCTCTTTTGGTTGTGTATGAAAATTCGTTCCCATTTACAGTAATAGTTTCTTTGTTTTGTTTTTTTATTTCTACTAAATGCTCAAACGCTAATCTTCTATTTTTTTCTATTTGTGATAAAAACATAATTTCTCCATAATATCCTACATTAAAATGCGACATTCATTTAGATTCTTTTATATCTGTAATAACTTCCAAACCACACATGATTAGGCTGCATTACCGTTCCAATATTTTCTTTTACTTGACCGCTATCTTCAAAACCTTTTTCTTTCATTAGTTTTGAATGTCCAATCTTTTCTTCTTCATTTCTATAATGATACTGTTCAATTTCCTCTACTAAAGTGGTAGAGTTACCATTTTCATCATATTGGTATGGCTTTGTTGTTATCTCTTTTACTAATACCATTCCAAAACACCTACCTTGTCATTTTCTCAATCTTTTCCCAATCAATCTGCTCAAACAATGCTTGATTAAATTCTGTCAACTCTTCTGCCTTTTCACACTGTTCACAATAATCGTCAACATTATCAAAATAATCATCATCCGTTTCCAAATACCAATCTTCATAATCTGCAATTTCTTGATTGTATACTTGTAATCCACCTGCATTACTATAATCAGGTTTGATTCTGTTCTGTAATTGAAAAGCATCGTATGCAGCAAGCATATCCAATACTTTCTTTCCTTCTTCTATACTCTGTACTGGAATATAAAATACGTTACTTGCTCCTATTTGTGGTATCCACCATACTCTTAATTTTTTATCCATAATTTTCATATCCTTTCTTATTTTTCATAATCAAATTCATCATCTAACACTGTTTATCAATTCCATTCTTCTCTTATACATTTCCAAACTAATCTTTCCAGCACATCTTTCACACAAGTCTAACCCTAAATTCTGACAGTTGATATCTGTAAAAGGTTCTCCATAGTTTAATTTTCCCATGCGATAATATTCTCTTTCGATCCCAAACATATCTTTCTTCTTTACTTTTGGGATTTCTTCTCCACAGTAATCGCAAATTATTTTTTCTATTTTCATGTTTCACACCCCTTTTTTGAAATACGAGATTTATTTACATTTCTGCTATATGAGCTTCTTCACGAGATACATTTTTGATATACTCATAACTCTTTTCTAATGAACGTCTAATGCACATCAAACACTCACCAATATAGACTCTATAATATGGTGTATACATATCACCATTCACAACGTATATAGTCCAAGGTAAATCAAATGACAATCTCTGTCCCTTGCAATAATACTGTTCACTATCAACTTTTTCCATTTTTATTGTAATTTCCTTCGTATCTCTCATATTAACAACCTCCATTTTCCTGATTGAATTCCGATTTTATTTATATTCTTTTATTGGTGTTATATTACTAATAGCGCCATTAGGAATACCATTTCGTCTGATATATTCATCAATATTTTCTTTCGCTTCATCTAGTTCAACCCAATCTGGAAAATCAAAAGTCATATTTATGTTAAATTTCTTACCACCTAAATGTGGTACTGGATTTTGATATGCCATATTTAAACCTCCTCGATTGTGATGTTGCATTTTCTGCAATATTTATCACACTGTTCTTTTGAGCCTTTCTTTAATGTTTTTCCATTCATAAGAATCCCAATAGCAGAACGGTGTGTATATACCCTTACTTCATAATGAGTAGACATTGTTCCATTACCACTTTCGTTTCTTTTTTCAATGGTATAAATCATATTTTACACAACCTTTCTTTAATGAAATCCTGAATCAATTAGCAACTTTCCCAACTATAACCTTGTTCATCTCGTTCTTTAATTCTTCCGACAAGTGTTTCAAAACTATATCCACATACAGCAATCAGCATATTGTTAGCAGCTTCAAATTCCTTTTTTGAGTTGCAACTACTGAATGTTGATATAATTCCCTTTGCCATTTCATAAGTAAAATTATCTTCTTCCATAACTGCGTCAAAAAATGTTTCACCTAGTTTATCTCTGAAATTGTCTATCTCTGCATAAGCACAATTTAATGTTTCTTTATTCATGTTAATGCCTCCGTTTCTCTTATGTTAACTTCCAGAAATTTTACAACTAAATCAACGCTCTTCCTTTCACAGCAATCGTCGATTAAAACACCAACATTTTTAATTGCTAATATAATCATAATTGTATTCATAATAGAGTAAACGACATATGGAATTATTGTAATATTTAATAATCTATTCACATCATACCTCCCTTTAAAATCATCATTTTGAAGTGATTTAGCAGTAATAATCAAACTCTGCTAATCCACCACTAGCTTCTACATATGCTTCTACATCTGGAATATTTACCATAAGATTATCAGGATATTTCCGTGTGTCTTCTACTTCAAAATATCCCTTCTCCATAAATTCATCATCACTTTCATAATGTGCAAAAATCATCAGTATAAGATTTTCCATTGTGGTTTTAATCTCATAACCTTTACTTCTAATCCATGATGCCATATAATCCATATCACACCATTCTGTTTGTGGAAATGTGCTATAATCTTTACTTTCTTCCCATTGCCATATGTTATTTATCATCAAATCAACCTCCAATCATGTTATATTCAGGATATATATAATCCATATTAAAACATTCTTCAATCCATAAATCCATTGTTCTATTCAGATAATATCCTTGCAAACTCTGTCAACATTTCCAGTTCCTTCTGTTCATGTTCAATCAAAATTTTCCATCCGTCAGGCTTTTCTTTCTCCTTTATAAGCTCCTTGTTATACTTCTTAATATTCTGTTTACATAGTTCTGAAATAGACTTGCAATGCTTAATAACATCTTCTTTACTTCCGCATTGATCTACTGGAAAACCTAATAAGTCATGTAAGCAATCTTCTGTTCCATATGCGTAAAAATCATTGTCATATTTTACAAGCACCCATTTACCGCCTATTCCCGTAGGCATTTCTGATAAAATTTTCATATCCTCAACCATCCTTCCATAATGTTATACTTTCTTATTCTCCAAATAGAAAAAACACTAACGATTTCCGCTAATGCCTTCTGGTTACCATTTATCATCTTGTTTGTATCGTTAAACAAATTTGTGTTCCATCTGTACAATCAATAACAATTCCATTATCCATAGTACATAAATAACCTTTAAATCTTTTTACATCTTCAATTTCAGGAACATCACCAGTCATCATTTTGTCATTGAAAAAGTCAAATAATCTATCCTCAATCTCTTGTCTGCTCATATAATCAACTCTCCTTTACTTAAATAATTCTATCAAAATTCTGTCTACTTCTAAATCTTGAACACTCATTTCTATTTCTTCTGTATTAGATTTCCAATCTTTTAAAGCATTTTCTCCATGATACGCAAGATAATATCCAACTACCTCTTCTGCATTGCATACATCTTCAAATATAAATGTTGCCGCTTCTCCAATGTCTTTTGCTTTTTCTCTTTTAGCTTCCTTTAAACATTCATCTCATCTTCTGTTATATGCTTCAATATAATAATTTCTATCCATCATATTTTCCTCCAATCCTTGAATGAAACGATTCTTCTATTGCCAAAAGTAAAACGGCAATTAAGCCGCTTTACTCCTGTTGATATGTTCTGTAAACTTTTCGCCATAATCATCCTTTGTAATATTAACTGGTAGCACTAAAAAACGATATTCATTTCCAGTAATAATCATTGGTGCTTTTGCATTGACTCCAATACATACAGGATTCTCAGAGTCAACAATATTAAATACATCTGCTAAAAACTGTGGATTAAAACCAATATATAATTTTGCATCCATATTATTTTCCATTGTTTCGACTTCTTCAAATGCTTCATATCTCACTGTTTTAGCATATGAATATAAAATTCCGTTCTCACTATGTAATACAACAGGCTTTTTGTCTGCCCCGTCTGCTTTTATTAAATCTGCATCATACTTCATAACTTCCAGAATGTTTTTTCTGTTAACAATAAATCTGTATTCCTCTGAAAATTTAAGAAGCTGATCCACCTTGAAATATTCTCCTTCGATTCTGCGAATCATATATGTAAAGTCGTTTCCTTCAACTTTGATATATTTCTTATCTTGAGAAATAATCACTTCTTTTTCAGACTTTTTGTCCATAATTTTCTTGAATACAGGAACGCATTTGTTATGGATTTTTACCGTATTAAACGGGTTATCATCTGCTATATGGATTGTCTGATTCTCAAGCGTTCTCATTCCGATTCTATGACCGTCCAGTGCTTCAATTCTCTGTGATTTTGCATTAAAATTGAACACTTGCATCATTTTATTGCTATCGTTGTCTGATGTATATATAGCAAGTTTAACAATCGTTTCCAACAACCAATTCTCTTTTATTGAAAAGATTTTTTCTTCTGTGCTATCCATTCCAGGAAGGAAAATATCAGTATTTTCATATTTTGGAATGGTGACGTTCTTCTTTCCACACTGGATATTGATTCTCAATCCTTTATCAGTGCTTACATCTTCTAATGTGATATCACCAGACATTTTAGTTAAGATTTTAATATCGTCTATATCAATTCCTAAAACGCCTGGGCTTGTGTTCCATGCATTACTGGTTCTGACTTCCGCAAAATGTTCCATATCAGTTCCGCATACTTTCACAGTTCCGTTTCCGTCTACTTGAAAATATAGCTTTGTGAGGGTGGAAAGCGCAACTTTCTTATTGATTGCAGTTATTCCTTTTTCCATCATTGTTTTAAGTTCCTTTGCATTCATTGTAAATTTTAACATTGTTTGTCCTCCTTAATTTTCTACTAAAAAAGCAAGTAACATTTTCTGCTACTTGCTTATATATTCTCTATTAATTTATTCAATTATTACATTCTTGTATTATTCCAATTTTTCGCTTACACGTATTACCTATTGCAATCTGATAAGCAAAACTACCATTGCAACATTCATCATACGTAGTATTTATATTAGTTGGACTAAAAAATAAATATCCTGATTCTAATTCTTTCCCGCAACAATCACATGTTTGTCCACATAAACTGTCGCATTTACCAATATAGTAGAGATTTTTATGAGTATGTGCCGGGGATACAAGTGTGTATTTTCTTCCTTCAATTAGTTCCATTCTTACACCTCATGACGTCTTATTTGACCTTTATAGACCTTTTAAGTGTTGAAACAGTAGTTTCATTGCTACCTTATTTACCATCCATAACCAGTAGTAACAATTTTTCCGTCAATGTCAATATTACATGATTCATCCCATCTTCTTTCTAATGCTGCGCCAAAAGCTTTCATATCAATATAATCGAATGGATTAGGTGCTCCGTTATAATCATCATCAAAATTATGATCACAATACCATCCTTCTGACAGTTCATACTTTGCAAATTCTTCAATATCTGGATAAACATATAATTCCTCATTCATCCATTCGCCTTTATCAACTTCATTTAATAATAACTTTGCAAGTTTTGGTTCATTCTTCTTTAATCCCTCAAAATTTTCATATCTTGTATATTCGTAATCCATAATCATTCCTCCGTTTTCCCCAATAAAATACACGTTCTATTCTCTTGTATCTTCCTCATAATAAGTGCAATTCTCACCGCCATTATCTCCGTAATAGTTCTCAAATTCATCTTCTGTCATATCATCTTGCTTTTTACAATCCATAGTTCCAGTAGCAAAATAATCATTGATGCAATGTTTACAACTCCAACAGCTCTGTTTCATAATACAACCTCCGTTTACTCTGCCATCACATTGTCAGCAACATTCAGAATACATTCTGCTTGTGTTAAAATTCCTTTAACTCCTGCAAGCTGATAATTCCCATTCCGTAAAGCATTTATAACACTTCTAAACTCTTCCGTTGCTATTTCGTCACATTCTTTCTTGATTTCTGCAACACAATGTTCGCTACAATAAATTGTCATGTTCTTAAATGCTTTTCCTTTATACTCACAATTCTTTTTTCTACAATTCCTACAGTTTTTCATACTACCACCTCCATATTATATCATACCGGCAAGCTACTTTCCATTAGATTTCACTTGCCTTTGTGCTATTATTCCTCAATGAATAAATAATCTTTTGTTACATCTATGTAGTCTAAAAATTCTTGCTTTAATGATTTCTCCCAATCTTTAATTTCTATATTATATTTCCAATCGTAAATATCTCTATCTGTAATTTCCACAATATCCCAAGCCCAAGTACCTATTAAATCATACCCTTGTCCAGATCCTCTGTGAAAATCTCCACCTCCTTTATCATTTCCAACTGCTGTAAGTAATGGAATCGGGCTAATAATCATATCAACATCTTTAAGCAAATTTCTATATTCATCCAGGTCAATTATCATTTTCTTGTCATGGTTAATAAAGAATTTACCTTCCAACCTAAATCCATTATATGTTAAATCCTCTCTAGGAACATTCTCTGCATGTGCATCTGAAAATGCTTCATTCCAGTTAAAATCACTATCTTCTGCATAATCACCAACCCATGCAAGTTTACCTTTTGTTCTCCATAGTTTACTTGCTATTGCAAGCATAAAAGGGTTTGCCCAATAACTATGTTTTAATAATTTTGCCATCATATACTCACCATCAACTTGATGATAAAATACTTCCTTGTTTCCGTTTACTTCGATTACTGCATTATAATACTGTCCCATATTACTCTACCTCCTTGACTTCTAAAATCTCATATTCAACATCGCCATTATCAAGTCCATAAATTCTCTTACACTCTTCAACAGAGGACACAACACAATGCTGCGTCCTCCATATCCAATCACTCATTGCATCTGCATATCTGAATGTAATACTAAGCATTTGTGTTTTCCTCCATTCTCTTTTCATATCTCTCATACTGATTTTTAATGCTATTTAAGTATTCATCTACTTTATAAATATCACACCAATTATAGTCATAACCAAAATTCATTGCGATTAATTTACCTATATCTTCCTGTGTAAGATTTGCTTTACAATCACAACATGTTGTTTCTGTATATGCGTTGATTACTTTAATATCTTCAAAATCTCTTGGCTTAATAATCCATACTTCATCATCGCAATTTCCACACCGCAAGTAAGCATCTTCTCCATTTGTCTCAATATGTGGAATCTTTTTCATTGAACAAGTCAATGTACATTCATAAGATTTTTCCCACTGTTCGCACTCTTCTTTTGTTCTAAATACCGTACCATCAATTGCAATATACTCTGTCTTTACTACTACTTCTCTTGTTTCCTTTACTTCATTTACCTTCATAATTTTCACCTTTTTTAACCTTTCTTTTTTATAAATTGAATTACAAATCTATTGGCATTTATGCAATAAGTGGAATGGTTTCAACTTTATATCTTCCACCAATTAGATTTGTTGTTGTTTTGCCTCTTGCTGTAGTTCTTACATGTGCGGATGATACCCCTAAAAATTCAGCAGCTTCTTCTGCGTTTACAAATTTCTTTTCTTCTCCTGTTTCTGCATTTATAACAAGATAACTTTTTGCTGATCTTGGCGTATGATTTTTAGATTTTGCATTATTCTCTTGTTTTGTAATACATTGCAGATTTTCAATATTATTATTGAGGGAATTCTGGTCTATATGGTCTATGGTATATCCTTCTGGTATTTTTCCATTAAATGCTTCATATATAAGTCTATGTACCAAAAATTTCTTTCTGCGTTTATTATTTGCAAATACAACATACTTATATTTTACATATGTTCCTACCAATGAAGGTTTTAATAATTTTTCTGGGTCTGTCTTATAATGTCCACCGTGTGCAGGCGTCCAATATGTCCTTTGTAATGATTTAATGTTTCCTAAATTACTAGCCTGATAAAGTCCTTCAAATCCTTCAATAATAATATCTTTCCAAATTTCTTTTGTTTCTTCTATGGTTCAGTACCTCCTTAAATTTGTTTATATAATATTATTCTCTGTTTCTATTTGCTTCTTTTATTCCACATATCAATTACAGTATGCTTATTCTGTGCGTATCCTGGGTCAATCATTGCCATACATCCACAACAAAAGATTCTAAATCTTTCGCCTGCCTGATGTTCGTATTTATCAATCACAATTTCTTTTCCACCGCAAAACGAGCAAGGTTTAATTTCATCCTCTTTGCACTTTGTAATTTCTCCAATAGTAAAATCATTCAACATAATTCTCAACCTCATCGCTTTCTAATCTTAATACTAAATCAAGCACTTTATCTCTGTACTTAATCATCTGTACTGCTTTCCTTAATGTTTCCTTTTCTCCAAACTCGTCTGGAACAATATCAATCGCATACTGTACAAGTTGATTTTCTGCTTCATAATACAAATCTTTTGATTCTGCTTCAGGGATATAATCTTTTCCTCTCTTGTCTGCTATTCCAGCCTTTACATATTCTGGATAACACAAATCAATAAATCTCGGCAGTTCCGTTTCCAAATCCATCATATAGGTATGGTCTGGATCAAGTATTCTTTCAGGCTTACCACTTCCACCTCTCTTTTCCATCATCTCTGCAACATCTTCTGTCTCATAAAATTCATTCTCTGCAAGCACTTTTTTCTGTATCTCTTCTGCCTGCTCTTTGATACATTCATACAATGCCTTTGCATTAAAGTAATTACTCTTTAACTTTCCGAGTAATTTTCTGTCATATTTAATCTGTGGTACTACCATACTTATTACCTCCTCGCCTTCAACATCTTTTTTCTGTATTCTTTAATCTGTTCCATAGTCAACCATTCCGGTTTATCTTCTTCTGCAAATGAGTTCCATAACTTTTCCATTTCGTCACAATGTTCATTTACTTCTTTGTAATACAAGTGACCTTCATATCCATTCCCATTGCCTAAGAAGTAATCACAATCCATCCGCAATCTGCTTAACATCATGTAATCAAATTCTCTTGGATGCCTTACAAATGGTTCATCACATTCAACCAGCTCTGTTACTCTTGTGTTTGGTTCTCCACAAATATCTCCATCTTCAGGATGTCTATAAGCACCTGTGTAAAGATTCAAGCCATTTCTTCCGTTGTTCTCGTCAAAGTATAACTTTCCGTTTTCGTCCTCATAACAAGGAACTTCCATATATCCACCAAATCCAACATACTTTACTTTCATGATAATCACTCGCCTTTCTAATTGATCCAATTCTTTGTTACTGTGTCATAAGTAGCTCCGTTTGCGTCCTGGTATTCTGCATACTGTGAATATGTGAACTTGTAACACTTATGATTATTAATATACACAACCGTTTTATTTCCGTTATCCATTGCGTACCGTTCTCTATATCCACCTTTTTCGTATGCCGTTTTCATTTCTTCACTTCTGTATCTTTTAGCCATTTATCTCACTCTTCCTTTCTTCCGTAAACTTTACACAACCCATAGCACCTTGAACACATCCATATAACCAACCATCAAGGTAATAAATGTTATAGCAATACTGTATATAAGAATCTCTATCTGATGGACTAAATACATAAAAGCCGTTACCACAACATTCTTTTTCAATCCGTACTTCGCCAAAATTTGCAACAAATGCTCTTAAATTGTCTTTAATAATTTCTTTTTCTCTTTCTGTCATATCTAATTCCTCCATTTTCTTAATTTTCTGCATTATAAAAGGCAGATAAGAATTTATTCTCCATCTGCCTTGTGGTTATATTGTTTCAATCTTAAATTTTACATTGTGAATATGTTCTGAATTATATCCACCACCTGCAATAAGCCGTAAATCTGACTTTATATGTGCAATCGCATCTTCCTTTGTCCATCCACATCTTTCATCAAATGTGTATTCATCATGGAATTTGAACATTTTGTCTTTTGTCCAATCCTTGACATACTTAATATCAGGATGATTTTTATCTATCGTACATTGAATCTCTCCGTAAAATTTCATTCGCATCAACCTCCGTTTCCACATAACAGTATCTCCTTTCCAGATTGAATGTCACTTTCATTTGCTAACAACTAATTGCTTTTACTGCATCTTGTAAATTATTACAATGCGTATTTACTTCATGATAATACTTTCCGTTTCCATTGCATATTGAATCAACAAAATGATAAATACCATTCTTTACGATGAATTTTCCAAGATTAAAACCGTTTCTTCTTACTGTCATTTTTTCGTCAATCTCTTCGATTCTTAGATTTTTAATCATTTTAAACCTCCAAATAAAATAATTGATTCATATTGGTCTATATGGACAACTCATACAATGTCCCGTACACTCATCATCTGGACAATCTGAACATCCTATATCAGAACCGTCTTCCCACGCTTCAGATTCATCAAATTCTTCATCTACATATAACCGTTGATAATTTCTGTCTTCATAACTCCATTCTTCCATTGTTATTCCTCCTTTAAATTTGGGCACAATCCAAGACCACCATCAATTTTAGGCACTCTTCTGTATGTATCTCTATGAATACAATCTTTATTATTGCAATCAAGACAATAACATTTTTGGTACTCTTCATAAGACATCTTCCAATTTGTACCGTTTTCAAATCTCTCTTTTAACATTATACTCATTAAAATCCCTCCAATCGTTTCCATTCTTCACCAATCTTTTCCCATGCTGTCGGATTCAAACTGTATAATGAATGTAAAAATAATTCATTATACCTTTCATCCATTTCTTTCTTTGTTTCAAAAAA
>NFZD01001977.1_pt1 | contig 28386 bp, 61 predicted proteins | sample 1095381 | NCBI WGS metagenome assembly NFZD01 (sample SAMN03609891, study PRJNA323583) | gut metagenome | isolation source: feces | host: Rattus norvegicus | place: Denmark: Riget | collected 2013 | reverse complement strand
TTAAACCAACATAACAAACTTTATTATCTGGGTCTTCATAAGCATAAATAAGATAAATCGGAGAAATAGTATCAATAGTTACACTATGTTGTAGCCATGTGTAATCTTTTCTCCACCCTTTTTGAACGGATTTAATATACGCACTGACGTAACGTGTAGAAAATTCTTTTATTGTAGTACATTCTTGAGCTGCTTCATAACAGTGTTCATAAGTCCAATATCCATTTGGTTTTTTCATGATTAAAAAGGTTTACTACTAATAAATACAATGGAAGTGGTGATTATGCAAGATTATTAAGAAAAAATATAGAAGAGAGATAATAACATATACAACAACCAAGTGTGTAGGTACTTAAAGAAGTACCCATGAGTGCCTACACACGCAATTTCAATTAGAATTATGATTAAGAAGATTTATGGCAAGCATGTTGCAAATTATAAGTGGCACTCAACAGAAAATACTTCAGTCATTGACAGATGCCTTGAAATATATGAGTTGAAATCATGTATAAAGGCAGTATTGTGGAACAGCGGAATCAGGGGATGGAGGGAAGAGCCAAACCAACCAATTGCCAATCTTATGTTCTATAACAACGAGAGAAACATGGCTTCAATCATGTCAAAGTTCAATGTTCCTTCAAATGCCGCAATTGAAAGGAATCCAATTCCAAATCATGGAACAATAAGAAACAATTGAAATGAAGCCAAGAAAGAGAATATATTGCAGGGAGTGTGGCCGAAGCAAGTTGTTGTTTGAAAGTGAGAAGAAGGCTTTGACGTTTATCAAGTTCAATGCTGATGAAATTGAGGCAGAGCACGGACGTAAGCCAGAAAGAGCCTACTATTGTGAATGTTGCGGCGGTTGGCATACAACATCAATGAAGAAAAAGCCACACAATCTGAAAAGGACAGATAAGGTTATAGAGGCTTATGAGGTGTTAAATAAGTGTTAAAACATGTTTAGTCATTGCTTGATACAAAATAATGCAGTACCTTTGCAGGTGAATTAGTCAACATAATGTTTAATAATTCAAATGAGTTAGATTATGGCACATTCAAGAGTATTTCAGTTTGAAAGATTTAAGAAGTCTGACTTCGACGAGAATGACATTGAACTACTGAACGAAAATACATTGGAAGAGTCTCAGTTTCCGTCTGCTGTGGACTATTGGAGAGACTACGATGACATTGAAGACATCAAGGAAGATTTCAAACACTTGGTTATTTATGGCCTGCCAAATGGCATGTTTGATGTGAATTATGAGGAAATGTCTCTCACATATATGAATTACCCAAACGATTATATCAAGAGGTATATTGATGCAATTAAGGCAGAGGCAAACAAGTTGAGTTTTGAAGAAGGCAAAATCAATACATGGAAACTTCTGAAAATGATTGAAAATTTCGAAAGCGTGTACATGATATATTCATCAGAGACTGATTATGCAAGGTATGTAAAAGATTGGATTTTCGAAGTTGCCGAATGTGAAAAGATTGGTACAAAGTTCTATCTTGGTGGAGTGCTGTCTTATAAGTATTGATTGTGAACAAAGGTTAAATACAATGCAAAGATTTGGTAGATTGGAATAATTGCCTTATCTTTGCATTTGTATTAAGGAAACATAGTATTAACGATTAAAATTCATTTGTTTATGGTACGTATCAAGGGAGTTGGTTATGATGGCTTCCAAAATGAGATGAAGAGGCTTGCAGGCATTAAGTGGCAGGGCTATTCAAGAACACTTAAAGAGATTGGAATAAGTTATCTTGGAGATGTGGCACAAAGCGCAAAGTTGCGTCATAGCCTTTATCATAAGGTATCAACATATGGAATATACCTTGCATCGGCAGACTTGTCAAATATCAACGTATGCCCTTATAGTGACTATTGCAAGGCCAATTGTCTCAACGGCTCTGGTCATAATAGGGTAGATAGAATGTCAAGAAATGGAAGCATTGACAAGGCACGAATTATGAAGACGAGATTGTTCTTTGCAAACAAGGAAGTCTTTATGAGACTTATGATACATGAGATTGTAAGGGAGAGGGAAAAGGCAAAGAAGAACGGCACATTTTTCTCAATCCGCCTCAATTGCACAAGCGACATCAATCCAATTGCATTTGCTATAGGAGGGAAGAACATATTGGATATTTTTCCAGATGTTCAATTCTACGATTATACGAAAGTGCCTAATAGGATAAATGTTGCACAGAAATACAACAATTACGATGTAACTTGGAGCATTGACGGAAGCAGGAAGAATAGGGAGATTGGCTTGGCATTCTTGAAGAAAGGTGGCAGGGTTGCAGTTGTTTATGGTGAAGATGATATGCCTAAGACATGGTACGGATATGAGTGTGGAAATGGTGACGAAACAGATTATAGGCCAGGGGACATTGCTCCAGTATGTGCCTTGAAATTCAAGAAAACAGCACACAATTATGTGAACGGAAAATTCAGATTGCCAAACATTGCATTTATTGTGACAAGGAAGAACAAAAATGTCATTTGGTGATAAAGTTTTGTTGGTAGAGTGAATATATAGAAAATCACTCTACCAACTTTTTGTATTATAATGTTAAATAAATGTTAAAAATGTTGGTTTGCTTGGATGCAATATGATTTTGATATATCTTTGCATTCAGAAACCAAGATATAGTATCAAGGTCATTAAAGGAAAGGATTGGACTATGATTACAAAGATTAAGTTCTACAAGCCAAAGAACAGGTTTACCCTTGTTGACGAGCACAGACACTACCAAGCAAGGAAGACAAGGGAGAAGGAAGTCATTTCGATGGACAAGTGGCTTATGGGTACTGACAATGAACTCATGATTACGTTTGCTGACGCTAATGGTATATTGCACAAGAATGTCTCAGTTGACACTTCCAAGATGCTTACCTATTTTGATGGGGATGACGATTTTGGCGATTGGCAGACTTTTGTTTGGGACTTCCCCACAAGGTTCGGCCACATATTCGTTCATGCCTTGGACAACAAGTGCTATCTGAACAGGAAGCCAATTCCAAGCAGTTCAGTAGTCATAAGCATAAAGTGAATGTTAAATATATGACAAAGGTTTGGTGGTTTGAAACAAATCACCTACCTTTGCATTAAATAGAAGAATGGAGGATTGAATTATGGAAAAGGCAAAGAAATCTGTTGAGCAGATGGCTAAAGAGGCTAATGGAAGGAGCAGGGCTTGCGTTAATTGCAGTCTTTTTATGAATTGCAATATGATAACTCAAAAGATATGCAGCGATGCTTTTATAGAAGGATACATAAAAGGTTATAAACAAGGGGAAAGGGGATAAGATATGGCTACATACTGCGGAGAATGTCCGTTCTTCAAGTACGAAGATACGGATGGCTATGGAATATGCGATATAGGTGGGTTTGCTGATAATTGCTCTATGGAATGCTCGTTTTGTGTGTTTGACCAGTTAACCAATAGACAAGCCGTAAAGGTGCTGCATCATGCGCAGAAATGGCGCAGGGGAGCGAAGATAGGAATGACACCACCAGCCTTGATGGGATTGGCTATTGATAAAGCAATTAGAGTATTAAGACAAAAGATTAAGGAGGATAAGTTATGACACAAGAAGAAATACTTGATATAATAGAAGTATGTCCTTGGAGGGAACGCAGGCGAGAAGGACCTTATGTTTGTACAAGATTCATAAACAGTCACATTCCTTGTGATGGTGCTTGCTCATGGGTAGTTGATTATCTAAAACTAAAAGAATTAGAAACAAAAAAACATAAGTTATGACACAAGAAAATAAAGAACTTTTACTCCGAGATTTATGTGCTCGTCTGCCATATGGGTTATATTCCTCCACAAACTGACGAGGAACTGCAAGCATTTGATGAATTGCATAAAGACTATGTGCCAAGAATCAAAGACAGGCACGTTGATGTGGATAAAATAATAAATGGTGAAATAAAATGTGAACGACTATGACAAGAGAAGAAGAAATAATAAAGGCATCAAGAGAGTATGCCATGAATAAATCAAATGAAAACAATACTTGGTTTGTTGATTACAAGGACATTGAGGAATCCTTCTTTGAAGGCGCAAAGTTTGCGTTTGCATATTCAGTAACAAGTAACAACACAGAAAGGAGGACTGAGTTATGACAACTAATGACATTGAAAAGGCTGAGATACTCATCTGTTGCAAGAACGGAGAAAAACTTTTAGGCGTAACAGATGATAGAATCTTATTGAATTTTATCGCGCAGTATGTGAAATTCGTCCAAATAGACGATGAGAAGACAGAAACAATTCCATTGTGTGAAATAATTAAAAAGGAAAGAAAATGATATTGATAACTAAGTTAATAATTGCTGGTATTGCGATAGTATGCGCATTAACCTTGGCATTCATCCTATTGGATTTTGTTACTGATAAGGTAAAGAGTGCATCTTCAAAAAAGATAAACCGTGTAAAGTTCTATGTGGCAAAAGACAAAAGTGGTCTACTTAATCTTTATATTGGTAAGCCAGAAAGAGCATATTCTCGTTTTTTAGCTCATTGCGGGGCTTGTATTTGTCATTTAGAAAAGGAACACGATTTTAAAAAATTTGGTCTTAAATCTGATGACTTCAAAGACCTAAAATGGGAAGATGAACCCGTAGAAGTTTTCGTAAATATGGAGGATTGAATTATGGAAAATGGAAATTACTATTTGTCATTATTATATGGTGTGGATAATGATAGTGAAGTAAAACCAAAGTATGATAGAACTATTGATAGTATCAATGGGAATATTGGTATTAAGCATTGTTATGATACTGAATATGGAATGCACAGACAAAGAAATCGAAGATTTAGTTGAAGCAGTATTATTCAAGGCTGATATAATTTAAATAAGTTGTTATGGTATGTGTTAAGAGGTTAATTAAGCCAAAGGATTGTGAGAGGGTATTGAATTATAATGGATTTTATTTCTATAGACAGAATGGAAGATATATCATATTCAAGGATGACATTGGCAGAGAAATATCAATCCGAAGAGGAAAAATAGATACATTCACTTGGAATAACATTGCCAAGGAAAATGAATTGGTAGAACCAGAGAGGGTATTCAGATAACAATATTATAATTCAATTAGAATAAAAAGAAAGGAGAAAAGGATATGTGTGAAGTGCTTAACAAGGAAGAATTGGAAAAGAAGCAGAGTGGCAAGAATAACTTGTTCCAGAAGATAGGATTATCCCCAAAAGAGCCAGAGCCATTGACAGCAGAAAAGGCTTGGTGTGAGTCAACTTATGGCGAGGGAGCATATAAGGCAATCGAGGACAGAATTCTTGACAAGCAGGCGGATATAAGGAGAATAATAAGGTCAAAGTTCGCTCCACGGCCACAGGACAATATATTAAGATATGCTTCATTCCATTGTGTCATAGACATTGAGGAGGATTTGATTAATTATGTGGATGAGGTATTCAAGCCTTTCGCAGAACATGGTTTTGAGATAATCAACCTATCCAAGGAATGCAAGAGCATTGATAGCGACGGAGTCTATTTTATAAGTTGGAAGAAAGCATATAAGAAGAAACCATAATCCAATTCAAGCCAGATATTTGCTTGTTATAAGGCAATATCTGGCTTTTTATGTTAATATAACGTTAAAATTGAATAATAACTTGCCAGTTCAATTATTTTATGGTATCTTTGCAAAAATAAAAAATAAGGATTATGGCAATTAGAACATTTGAGGCATTTGCTGGCTACGGCTCACAGATGATGGCATTGAAGCGGTTGGAGAATGATTATCCAGAGGTTCACTTTGAGGCTGTTGGAATAAGTGAGATTGACCCAAATCCTATCAAGGCATATAAGGCAGTACATGGTGATATACCAAACTATGGTGACATTTCAAAGATAGATTGGAATGAAGTTCCAGATTTTGACTTGTTCACTTACAGTTTTCCGTGCCAGGATATTAGCATTTCTGGGCTACAGAAAGGTTTCACAGAAGGAAGTAATACACGTTCAAGCCTACTTTGGGAGACAGCAAAGGCAATAAGGACAAAGAAGCCAAAATATCTTCTTATGGAGAATGTGAAGGCACTTTGCAGCAAGAAATTCATGCCAGATTTCCAGAAGTGGTTGGATTTCCTTTCAGAGCAAGGCTATTCGAACAAGTGGCAAGTTCTCAATGCAAAGAAGTATGGCATTCCACAAAACAGAGAAAGAGTATTTTGTGTTTCAGTTCTTGGTGATGACACATATCAGTTCCCAGAGCCATTTGAACTGAAAAAACACATCAAGGACATTCTTGAAAACCCAATTGCCCAAGATACTTTCTATAATGAAGATTATTTGCATAACTTGCATTGGTTTGATAATTCTGGTAAGCACCACAACAATGATGACATTATAAAATTGGGTAATGTATTCCAAAGCAATCATCAATCTGGAACAATATATGACATCAATGGATGTTGTGGAACAATAATGCTCCATCATGGAACAGGAACATTGGTCGGGATTCCAGATGGCAATGGAGGATATAAGGTGAAAAAGTTATCTTCAAGGGAAATGTTCAGATGTATGGGAGTTGACGATGATGACATTGACAAGATGATTGGTGCTGTTGGAAAGACTGCTGCTTGGAAGTTGGCAGGAAACAGCATTGTCGTTGATGTGCTGTATCATATATTCAAGACAATGTTCGTTAAATAAAGTTAAAAACAAAAGGCAAATGATGGTGGTTTGGAATATAATCACTATCTTTGCGTTTGAAATTAAGCAAAACAATAAGAATTATGGGAATGAAGAAATGGTTTTTAAGTGCAGCATTATTCGAGGTATGTGTCCTTGTATTGTTGCTTCTGATAATCGCTACGGCACATCAGACTTACAGAAAGGCATATTCGGTTGAGAACAAGGTTGACAGCATTGACATAAAGATGGACAGCATTGATAATGAAATAAAAACCCTTAACGATTATTTGTATGATTGAATTTCTTGAATTGTTTGGAGAAATAGCACTTTGCATTATAGGAATAATAGCAGCCGGCTGGTATGCCTTTGCATGTGCATTGAGTGTTGGCATGTTGAATATAAAGAAAGCACATAACAGGTATCTGTTGTTTATATTATGTGTGTTGTTGACTCCATTTATATTCAGCCCAATTGCAATCAGCATTTGTTTCATGAGGGCAAATAATGTTAAATAATTCAATTGTTTTAAGTCATGGAAAATAAAAAATTGAGTTTATCTATTGAAGAGGCAAGGCATTTGTACAACAGCAATGATGAAGTTATGAAAGACATTGCTCTAAGGGCTTATAGTGAAGATGAACTTTCTTTTGATTTTAGTGGCTTAAAACGTGATTTAAGAATAAGATTGTACTTGTGACTAAATGTTAAATATATGTTAAAAATACAAATTTCCTTTCAAACTTTAATTTTTTGATATACCTTTGCACACAGAAATCGAGGGATATTCCCAAGATAATTGAAAATAAGATTGGATTATGGCTAAGAAGAAAATTCAGTTCATCAAGAACCAGACACTTGATTTCTCTAATAATTTAGAGTATGCATGCGATGAAATCAAGTGTGGTGATATGACATTCACAATGAAGTCATTTAAGTTGCAACATGGGCATGATGACAGCCTGCCATATTATGCAATTCTATGTTGCAACAAGAAGCCAATTTGTGAATGTCTTAATGATGGATGGGGAGGTACAACTTCAATGACTCCTCTTGACAAATCGTTTGATGCTATTAAAAACGGCTTGGATGGCTATTCATGGGCTTGTGGAGGAATGACAATTCAATTATCATTGGATTTCATTGCAGATATATTGGCTGAGAGCAAGGCAATAAAGAAAGTGAGATAGTACAAGTATGAGAATATCATTGTTTTTGCTATTTGCTGGCTTTCTGACGGCCTTAATTCATGCAGATGATAAGTTTATCACTCACGTAACTTTAACGACCTACAACGCAACAAAAGCGCAATGTGATAATAACCCAAATAAAACTGCAAATGGTACTATTATAGACCATAAGAAGTTGAAGCAAGGTAAATTGAAGTATTGTGCTATCTCACCTGATTTGCTCTGGTGTATTCCAATGGGTAGTATCATAGACATTGATGGTCATGGTAGATATGAAGTTGTAGATACGATGAATGATAGATTTAATCACCGCATTGATATTCTACAATATCATACAGAGAAAAACTTCAAAAAAGAGAAAATTAAGATTATGCTTGTTAAAAAGTCTAAAAAGAAATAACATTTTTATCAAAACATTTGGAGGATTCAAAATAAAGTATTAAATTTGCACCATAAACAATGAGTTGATTGGTAGGAATAAGTCAACTACCACAAATCCAGAATAAGGTGAAACTATAAACACAAACCTCTGGCATTGTTTAATTAACTTTAGTTATTAACAATTAAAATTTGATTTAGTATGTCACATTTTTGCGGATTGGTCATTATGACCCCAGAGTATGCAGAGAACAACACTTTCGAGGATAGCCTTGAAAAGTATAACGAGAACATTGAATATGAACCTTATGTGAGTGGTGAGGTATCTGACTATGAAAAGGTAATATTCCTTGAATACTACAACAAGGATAAGGTTAATGAAGATGCAATTAAGAATGAGTTCGTTGACACCCATGCTGGCGTAGAAGGATTCCAGAGTTTTGAGGATTTCAAGAATGAGTGGGGAATTGACGATAGAAATCGTTACGCTCACACTCTTGTTTATGACCACAAGGAAGAGTATTGCAAATTCTTCATTGAAAAGTTCCCAGAGTTGTTTGCTGAGTTTGATAATCAGTATGAAGAGCATGGTGAGGATTGGAATGATTCTCGTTGGAAAAAGAATGACAATGGTGTTTTGGAAGAGTTGTCAACTTACAATCCTGACAGCAAGTATGACTGGTATTCACTTGGTGGCCGTTGGGGTAAGAGTATCAAAACAAAGTCTGGTGAGTTCGTTGACGAGTGTTTCCTTGATGAAATTGATTGGTCTCCATTCAAGCCAGAGGATTATGAAGAGGAAGCTAAAAAGGATTGGAGTGGTAAAGAGTATCACCCACTTAAAGAGAATGTTCAGTACCACTACACAGAGAACGATGTGCCTTTCTGTGTTATTATTGATGGTGTTTGGTACGAGCGTGGCAAAATGGGTTGGTGGGCTTCTGTGTCCGATGAAAAAGAAAAGGGTGATTGGAATGAAGAGTTTATGGCGTTGGTTAAGACTTTGCCAGAGAAGAGCCTTGTGGCAAACTACGATTTCCACATCTAATCACGTTGTGAAACGTTAAATTTGTATTAAAGTCTGGGATTCTTGATTGAGTTCCAGACTTTTTTCGTAACTTTGCAGCAGAATTAAGAAATAATATGTTTAAACAATTAAATAGAATTGAATTATGGCAAGAGTTAATTTGAAGAAAGATGATGTAATTTCAAAGATTATCATCAATGTAAACATAAATGGAAAGTTATACAAGGACATTTGTCTTGAATATGAGGAAGATGCAGATTGGAAACTCACTTGGGAAGACATACATTATGAGTGCAATGATAGTTTGTGTTTTGGAAAAGTAGGCGATAATATTATTGATTTCCATATTCATGGCCAGGATGATGAACTTGGAATGAAGAACAGGCTTTCAATGCACGGAAATTTCATTGACGTTGATGGCATTAACTATAGCCATAGCAATGAGTGGATATACAGCAATTCAATAAGCAATGTCCGCATATTCACGAAGTCTGGAAAGATGAAGAGAATAAGATTGCTAAAGGAAAGCATTCGTGAAGATAAGGCTTGGAGAATAAACAATGGCGCGTCTTTAATTCAAGTGAAAAAGAAAGGAGAATAGACTATAACAGATATGGTTAATTAAAAATATGATACGTAAATTTAAAGTTTATTATATTGATTTGGATATGGGTAATGCTGAATATGGCTCAGATTACCAACAATCTCAGGTATCAATGATAATAGAAATCCCTTTTTGGATTAAAGATGAAGGAATTGAAGAATTCATATCAAATGAAATTTCTGATATAACAGGCTATGGCGTTAATGGATTCTGCTATGAAGAAATAGTATCATAATAAAAAAAAAATGATTATGGAGGAGAAAGCAAGATTTTATATTCTACAGCGTTACGTCCCATCAATGTATATTAAATATAGAGGTTATGTGACTAATGATTTCTACGGAAAGGATGAAGATGGACACGAGTTGTATTCATTGAAAAAACCAGAGAATGCCATGCGTTTCAATAGTATTGGTGATGCAATGAGGGCTTCTGCGGACATATCTGTGCGTACTTGTATGTATTATAAGGTAATTCCAATTTATAAGCTTTTTTAACATAAAAAAATTGCTTGTATAAAAGGAATTCCTTATCTTTGCATTATAAACCAATAAAACAAGTTGATATGATAGAGAAAATTAAGAAAGAGATGACTGAGATTGCTGAAAACCTTAATTTCAATATAACAATTTCAGAAGATGTAGATGTAAACATTTCGTTTGCAAAAACTTCATCTTATGGTCAGGATTTCAATTTTGAAATAAGTGTGGATAAATATGCCAGCATGTTTGGGATTTGGAGGGAGTTGCAGTCATATCAAAATAATTTTGATGTTTCAGAAGAAGCATATTTGTGGCTTGATGAAAGTGGGCATGGAAAAAATGGTGCTCCATTTGAAATGATAGATGTCTATAAGGACATGGAAGAATGCAAGGGATTTGTTACTGAATTGGCTGACAAGGTATTTGATAAAATTTATAATCAAAATTGATAAGTCATTATTATGGAGACAAAGGAGTATGAGAAACTTTTCAAGGTTTGGAAACGTATAAATTCTGAGGTATTTGATGAATGCGATAAGTTTATCAAATCCCAGTTGGTTGTATTGCCTAACAAGGAGATTTGGCTTGATTTAAGTAATACCAACGTAAAGTGTACATACATTAAGGATGGCAAGGTTTATGTTGACACTGAGGAAATGAAGGGATGCAGCATCAATGAACTCAATGCAGAGGAGTTGTATAATCTTTCACTGGCTGTTGACAAAACCATCAAGTCTGAATTTGAAATTGAATAAAATAAAATGTTGTTATGGAAAAAATAAATTCTGAATTATTTGAATTGGTAGTTTTGCTATTTTGTGTATTACTGTTTTATTATAATAATATATGTTAAAAAGATGGATATATTTGGTATTTCTAAATTTTATCAGTACCTTTGTGTTGTATTTGTAAACAACAATTAAAAAAAGGAGGTTATTATGGGTTTTTTGAATGAACTAATAAGTGTGCGTTGTAATCTTCGTGGAGCATATATTGCATTGGTCAAGAAGTATGGAAATAATGGTGAATTGGATACATTCGATATTTGTTCTAAGCATAGATTAAGCATTGAGGGAAATACGATTCATAAAATAAAAGTCATTGATAATGATATCATGTTTTATTATAGCGAAAATAATCCTAATAGTTATCATTATTTTTTATATTTTGATTTGGAAATGCTTGCATCATTCTATGATAAGTTGGCAGATACTCTTGCAATCAAAAAGGCACAACACAATGAGGCCTTATAGGTACTTAATGAAGTACCCATGTGAGTATATGTGTGATATATCAACTAAGAACAAATAAAGGAAAAGGAGGAATAATTATGATATTTGGAAGAAAGGACAATTATCTATCACTAAGAAAGAAACTTGCAGAACGCACGAAACAAGTTGCAAAACTCATTAGGAGTAAAATTGAAAATCTTGGTTCTATTTTTCATTCAGAATTTGATAATGGAGAAATAACATACGAAACGGCGGACGGCAAGATTGGTGCTGTGAAAATTGAATCAAATGGCTATATAAAATATCTTGCCGTCTTGGAAGCAGATTATAATAATCAACAACAATACGAATGGTGTAGCCTTGAACACATGGGCGGTCAAGGGCCTGTTTTAGGCATTTTGGAAGCACAAAATAAGTATGCTATTTCATTTCTGATGGCTTCAAGACAAATTATTGACCATCTTGATAGGCTGGATAAGGAATTTCATGCAAAAGAGATGGAGGAAATGGAGTGTGCACTTAAATATACAAAATCATTGGTTTAATAGATAATATTATGTGGTTTAAGAAATCAAATAAAGACAATTATGATGAGTTGACAAATAAACTCGCAGAACGTTCCGCAGAGGTTGCAAGACTCATCAAGAAGAAGATGATTGAACTTGACATTGCTCATGATTCTGAGTTTGAAGACGGGAAGTTTGAATTTTTTTACGGCTTAATAGAATACTTTATCATACGAGTTGAAAAAGTAGAGGTATGTGGCAAGCCTATTGAATATCTTGCTATTTTGTTTAAAGGGCATGATGATAATGGAAAGGCTGTTGAATTTTGGAAAAGCCTTGAACACTTAAACCGAACACTTTGTTGGGATGGTGAGCCAGACGTAGAGATTGATGGCGCAAGCAATAAGGAGGCAATTGTATTTTTGAATTGCGCAAATGAGATTTATGATTATCTTTCTAAATTAAAAGAAAGAAGGGCAAAGGAAAATGCAAGGAAGAAGAAGAGAGAAATATCTGAAATCAAGAAAGTCATTAAGAAAACGGATTCTTTGGTTAAATAAATGTTAAAAGGTTGGGATTTGGTTGTAAGTCTCAACTTTTTTTTTTCGTATTTTTTTCAGAAGAAAATTAAATTATAATTGAAAACAAATTTGGATGTGAGAAAATCAATTGACACTTATCTAAAGTCAATAATGCACGACAATGAGGATTATATTCGCGATAATTATGATTCATTTGCGGATTATATCCTTGATAAGGCAATAAACAATACAGGTTGGAGGGAGTTCTTTGATGACAGCGAATTGGATGAGACAGGCGAACCTTCAAAAGAACAGATTGATGAGGTCAAGAAGTATCTGTACCAATATTATAACAGCACCTTCCAGATGTTTGAGGTTTGGTATTCTTGTCATGGGATTTTCACATGTGTTGACAAGTTTAGGACATTGAAGCAGACAAAGGAATATTGTGACAGGGAAGTTGAAGGGCTTGAATTTTGTGGAGATTGGCCAGAAAGCGGCAGGATAAACACAACTAAAAAGTTGGAAGTTTATGAGGGTTATCCACTAGCGCTCAATGAGATGGGCAATCCTACGGCTATATATGAGCCAGTTTATAGCACAGGATATTATTATATAAATGCAATTGATATATAAACAAATGTTAAAGCCTATAATTCTTGATTGAGTTATAGGCTTTTATTTCAATTAGAATAATAATTGAAGCATCCAAATGTTAAATTAGTGTTAAAAATGGAATTTTCCTTGGAGATATAAAAATAGCACCTTACCTTTGTGCTCAGAAACCAAGATATAGTATCAAGGTGAAGTAAAAAAGAATTGGATTATGACATTGTAAGAATTAGAGAAAATGACCAACGCATGAAACAATGGTTTTGTGGAAAACAATTATGCCACCAACTCTGCGAATAATTTTACCGACAATTATGATTGGGATGTATAGTGGGAAGCCTTCAATCCTATTGAAGTGTGCGTTGATGCGTATTTGGAAGGAATACGTTTCGCAATTAGAGAGATTAAAAAAGGTAAATTAACGATTAAATAAACAATTATGATTGACGATAACAAGATAAAGGAAATCGCATACGAGTACAACGATGGAGAGAACGTTGATGACAAGTTGATAAGGTGTGCTTTTATCAATGGTGCAAAATGGATGAGAGGGGAATTGTCTTCAACTGACAAGGAATAAGGCATGCTCTTTACATTCAGAAAATCAAGATATTTTTTAACAAAATAATGGGAATATAATTTATGGATAAGAAAGAGATTAAGATTGGTTCGAGAGTTGCATACAGAGGGTCATTCGGCGCTGGAAACAGAACGGAAGTCACAATCAAGTCAATCTCATATACCAAGGATGGCAAGAATGTTGATAGTGTGGATTGGGACAACAAGGCCGAATGTTGTTTTGAATTGTCAAACGGAAAGACGTGTTACGGCTCACAGATTGATGAACTCTTGAATGGGGACATTGAGGTACGTATTACCTTCAGAAGTGAGGTTTATATCAGCGGAAGTGATTATGGTGAGATAAAGAAGAAGTTTCAGAGCCTTCCAATATTCTCTTATGAGGCACTTGACTATGCTGCGAATTTCTGCGATTTGATTGCAGCGGAGAGGGTTGATGATGATACTTGGGACGATGTGACAGAGAATTTGATTAAATGTTAAATTTGTGTTAAAGTTAGTGATTTGTTTGGTTGCTTATCATAAAGTCACTAACTTTGTACTATCAAAAATAAAAGAAAGAAGATTAAGATTATGGCAAACGAAATTAAGAAGAACGACACAACGAGAGAGAAACTTATCATCTTGCTTGCAAAGTACATCAAGGAGTGTTCAAAGAAGTTGAACGAGACAACAAGCAGTGTTGAAGTCTCAATCAGTCATGATACTTGGTGTTGTGGATTTGGCAAGAATAGTAAGTTTTCCCGTTCTGACATTTCCTTTGACGGGAAAAAGTATTGTTTCTATGACAAGGAGATTAGCGACAATGACTTTGTTGCCATTGTCAAGACTGCATTGAAGGATAGCAAGTGCAAGGGAAAGGTCAATGTAAAGGAATGGGATAGGCTTGAAGGGTGGAGCAAAATACACTACGTGCGTTTCGAATCACTTGTATTGCTTGGAAAGCCTTGCAAGGAGTTTGGCACACTTAGCCGTATGATTAAGAAATACACCAATAAGGAACTTGGAGAAACAGATGTGAACTCAAGCAGCGTCTGTGGAAAGAGGAGCAGTTGGTCAGCAGATGGCAACTCTACGGGTTATCTTTGTTATCAGCCAAAGAAGTGCCAATCTGCAATAGATTTCATCCGAGAGAAGAGAACAAGCAAGGACACATTGCACTTTGAGGTTAAGAATAAATTGAGCCACGGAGACGAGTGTGACTACAAGATTGCTCAGTATGAGGAAAGTGAGTGGTATGGCTCTGAGTACAATTACCTTGAACTGAAAGTGACAACTCCAACGGGCAAGACAAAGGGTACATTGAATGTATGTGCAAATTGCAAGGCTTGGTGATTGTAAATGTTAAATTTATGTTAAATGTAGTGATTTATTTGGAGAAATAACAATAAGTCACTACATTTGCATTATTAAAAATAGATTGAATTATGAAAGTATATGATAAGAGTTGGCACAATGCGTTGGCTGCGGTGAAGTATATGCATAACCACCATCATTACAACTTTCCATCCAAGAAAACGAATGACTTTTTGTCTGCCATTGGTTGTGACATTAATGATAATGACTTCATGGGTTGGTTGGGGCATGAATATGATAAATGGTTTAATAATTTTATGACCATTGTCATCAAAATGCCAAATGATGAGATATTCTATATTCCAATAGGAAAAGACATTGAGTTGGGAAAAGTTGGAAAGATAGGGGAAACTATAAATGAATATTTTTATCACAATGTTTTGGCTTATGAAAACGAATTGTCGGATTATTCTGCCGATGAGATAAGGAAAAGTATAATAATAGGAATTGATTGAATTATGAAGGTAAAGGTTCTATTTGATAGAAGTGGTTGTGATGATTTGGATTTGGTATGTATTGATAGTATGCCCACAATCATTGATATTCCAAATGATATTAAAGAAGAAGATGTTACCGATTATATTTCAGATGAAACTGGTTGGCGCGTTGAAAGTTGCTTTCAAGTAGAATAGAATTGAAGTCATTTGTCAAGATTATAAGTTTAATAAAATAAAAGAAAGGTTGGATGATTATGAGCAGAGAAGACAAGATTAAGGCAGTTAAGGAATTGTTGTCAAAGAACCCTATTGGTGTTTTCACTATTCCAGATAATTGTCCTGGCGATGTATGGTGTGGCGAGTTGTGTGAGGATGGTGCTTATGTGTTAGGCCATGAGAGTTTTTATGGAGAATGGTTCAAGTATGAGGATATTGACGAAGTTGTACTTGATACCATATTAAGTGAAGCAGTTTTTTACTAATAAATGTTAAAAGTTACCCAATTATTTGGCAAGTTCAGATAATTTGGGTAACTTTGCGCTGTTAAAAACAATTAGGATTATGGCTTACAACAAGAATTATTCAGACAAAATTATGAAGAGACAAGCATCCATTCTATTGAAAATGAAAGAGGGACTTGGCATAAACGGATATATCGGCAATGATGATGAATATGCGGATTTCCGTGATAACCTAACCAAAATGTTGAGGGAGAATAACTGCATAAGGCCATTCTATAAGGTATCATCAATGTGGTTTAATGATGGCAAATTATGCACTTTTGATAAGCAGGATATCAGTAAAGTATATTTCAATATATCTTTGCTTGATTGTAACTATAACGAATTGACAATAACAAGCGGTAATTATCGTGTATTGCCAAAGAATTACTATCGTGCAAGTGAGGAGGTTCTTTCGCTTATCCTTGATGAATGCGATAAGTTGGCCAACCATCTAAAGAATATGATTGTGGATGCAAACATATCACCCAATATAAGTGACTTGATGGAAACATTGCTTTCATGTGCTCAGAAGTATATAAACAAGGAAATATATAATGTAGGAATTGAGGAAGGCAAACTAAATATGGAAAATGATGACACAGAGCCATACAAATGCCTTGTGGTACGTTATAAAGATGGTGACTACCATTCATCAATGACATTCTCAAAGAACAAGATTGGTAAGTATTTTGCCACACAACGTACACCACTTTGCGGAAAAAGTACAATCAGTTTCACACTTGATACATTAGAGGAACAAATAAAGAAAATAATCAATTTTTAACATTCATTAACTGAATATATTTGGCAGTCATTCAATTTCTATGTAATTTTGCATCAGAAATCAAGGGATAGTCCGAAGATAGATAAAAATGAAAGGAATTTAATTATGGCAACATTGGCATTTGAGAAAAGCCTTGGGAAGTGGATGGAGGCAGAAAAGGAACTTTTCAACGATTGTAAGACATATATCAAGTCTCAGTTGAAACTTATGCCAAGTAACGAGATTGAGATTGATTATGGGCATATATCATCCACACCAAGCGTTATTTGTGAGAATTGTGATGAATATGTGAAAAGCAATGTTGTAATGGTACATCTCTATCATGGGGATGTTTATATTGACACAGAAAACTTTTGGCAATATCCTATAAGTTGCTTGACTGCAAAAGAATTGTCTGTTATAACCATTGCGGTCAAGGAGACAATAGAGGCTAATTTTGATTTTGAGCAATAAATAATGAAGGGAAGGTTATGGCACACACATCTTATAAGGATAGGTTTATTGAAATCCTCTTAGAGAATTACAACATGTGTGATTGGGAATTGTCAACAGATAATGGAGCTCAAATAGTTGGATATACAAATAGTTATACTATCCGAATTTTCCATTCAAGAGAAGGTTATTTCTTACAGGCTTTTGATAATGACAATACTATTATTATTCATACACTCAGCGAAAAAGAATATCCAAGGATAAAGGAACTATTCAAGAAGGTACGTGATTACATCATTGATGAAGAGGAAGATAAGTTTTGGCAGAAGATATGTGACCTTTTTAATGAGGGTTGAGTTATGATAATCAATGATTACGATTGGAGCAAAATATTATCATTGCTTTCAGAGAAGTATATGTCATTTGATTGGCATATATCAATAGACGAGCCAAACAGATGCGAATTGGCTACAAGTATTGGCATTGACAATGTATATATCAGTTCGTCAAGATATGGGCATTATTTGCAGATAATCAAAAAAGGTGGCTATGTGCTTGGCCATTTGGTTAGCGAAAAGGATTGCCCTATTATAAGGGATATATTCAGAAATGTATGGAATTATGTCAACAATAAATAATTGAGCATGGCCATTAGGTGCTTAAAGAAGTACCCATGTGCATATATACATGATACATGATTAAATAAGTGTTAAAGGTTGTGATTTTGTTTTGGTTTCTCAACCTTTTTCAGTATCTTTGCACCATAAAACAGATATAGATTATGATAGTTAAGACATTTAGAGATGTAATTTGCGACAACAAGTCACTTATCAATAGTTGGAAGAAGCACATTAAATTCATGCTTACAACAGACAATTATGATGACTATGATGGAGATGGTTACAGGAAGTATTTGGATGGGATTTATAGCCAAATGAATACACATGAGGTGTTGTTTGTGCAGGCGACTCCTAATGACTGCGATTATGACATTGAGGTGTTCTGGTCGAACAAGAATGACAATGAGCAGTTCTTTGAGCTGTTTGAAACACTTACATTGGACCAGGCACGAATGATATTTGAACAGGTTTCCGACAATAAGGGCACTGCAAGAAACAGACAAATTAGTTTGATTGAGGATATGTTTGATAACGGATATGATGTTCCTTATAATTTCTGCATTGATTCAATTAAGGGAGACATTACCCAACGAGTCACTGAAAGCACAAGCCAGATTGGAGAAGTAGGGCTTTATTGTTCTGATGATGGAATGTATCTTTCTATATTCTTTCCAAATAAGATTGAACCACGTAAGACGTGTGATTTTCCATTGGATAAAATGACTTATCAGAATCTGCTTGATATTGAAAATGCAATGATAAAGTGTTAAATAAATGTTAAAGGCTGGGATTCTATTGTGGGTCTCAGTCTTTTTTTGTATCTTTGCATTATAAAAACATAAATGGATATAGATTATGATTTATCAAGTTAAACATGGTACAAAGAGTTATGAGTTCATTAAGGATGTGCTTGATAGGGAGTATATTGAATATAAATCTTACATGAAAAGGATTGATGAGGCAGTGGGTTTTAAGGTTGAGAAATACAAGGCTTGCACACCGAATGAAAGCCTTGCAAGGGACTATAGAATAACTGAAATCTTAATACCAATGGAGACATATAACAAGTTGGATAAGAAGATTTGGAATGAACTTGGAATTATATATGAAGATACAGGTTATCAGTGCGTGAAGCCTAACAAGAGAACCAAGCAGGGGAAACTGATAAGCAAGGCAATGGAATCATATATTTCAGTTGCAACACAATTGCAGATAATGAAACAATTGAATCTTGATTTTCCAGATACCAAAAGTTTTCATCTGACACAGCTGTTTAGAAATGGAGATGATGTTTTCGTGTATGCGGATGATAGGATTGATGCAGAAAAAGACAATCCAGATTTGAAGGAAATAACAAAGAGTGAATTTGAGAAAATAATCAAAGATAAGGAATGAATACAGATATAATTAAAACTTATAAGCGTTTCGATAAGGATATGTCATATTTGGGTTTCCAATATGAGGTTGGAAAGGAATATGATGTATATGATGGTATTAAGTTTGTCGGAAATGGTTTTATCGGTTGGAAATGCCCAATGAAGGCTTGGGATTATTGTGATATTGCAGAATGCAGATTTGCATTGGTTGAGCAGTCTGGTATCATCTCTGAAAATAAGGAAGGAATGTCACTACATTCTTCACATATCAAGATTATTGCTGAGTTGACACTTATTGGCATGATTAAGGCAAGTATTGAATGGATTAAAGAAAATGCTTCACAGAGCACAGGCGATGACGGAAGTCGAATCAAATCCACAAGGGACTATGACAATATCATGACGAATGCTTCAAATTCCGTTGTTTATTCCAATGGCGTTAATGCCACTATAGCATGTAATGGCATGGGAGTTAAAATCGCATCATTGGGAATTGATGACAAGATAGTATTGAACGACATTCTTGCAACATTGGTATCAAGTGGCTCTCGCGTTCGTATCAGTTCAAATAGCCAATATTCAAATATTATCTCTTCTGGCAGTTATGCAAACATTGCTTCCTGCGGCTCAGATTCTCATATTTGTTCAATGGGGACTTCTGCAATAATAAATTCAAGTGGAAGATATACCAATATTTGCAGCCTTGGCAAAAATGCAAATATTATATGCACAGGCATAGACAATAAGGTAAGGGCAAAGATAGGCTCACGGATAACATTGACAGAATACAAATGGGTGCACGGAATCAAGGTTGTAGATTGCATAAAGGCAGAGAAAGTTGATGGAGAAAGAATCAAGGCCGACACTTGGTATCAATTGAAAGATGGTAAGTTCTTCGAAACAGAATTGTATAGCTAATAAACATATAAACCTATCCTTGGAAATGGGGATAGGTTTTATTGTTAAAAATATGTTAAATCCATAAAGTCACTTGCTTGTTTTGAAATAATGTGGTATCTTTGCATTGTCAAACAAGTAAAAGGAAATAAGATATGGATATTTTTGGTGATGTAAATAAAAGAAGACCTATTGATTTCAATAGTGTGGTCAATTCCAATAATTTGACTTATTGGTCAATACGAAAAGCCCCAGCTTGGTACAAGAAACCAGTGCTATTAAATGTATCCTTCAGCCAAGGCGAACTTGGTACTGAGATTGAAAAAGAATTTGACACTGTTATGGAGGCTATGGAATACTTCTACATTTTCTTAAAATCGGTTTAATTATGGATGTCATTAAGAGGATAAATGAAGCATCATTTGGCTATAACAATGGTGATAGTAACTTAGAAAAGGCTCAGCGTTATGCGTTTCAAACTGGTGCAACATGGATGCGGACAGAGTTCCTTGATACCTTGTGGCACAATGCTGACGAGAAGCCTGCTGATGATAAACTTATCTTATATATAACCGAATGTTGGGCAGGCAGTATCACTGCATTGTATTTGTTAAACATGAATTGGAATGAGGCTTGCGAGGCATTAAATATAGACAAGTGGCTATATATGGATGATATAATTCCACAGGGAGGAGGAGGATATAATGACTAATATATTAGATAAACTGATTGAAGAAAAATAGATACTGCTGCGAGGATTTATGTCATAAACAAACGACGTGATGATGCAGCATATTTTCAATTCAGAAGTGTTGAAGACTTCACAGAATGAGCAAAGTGGGCAATAAAAATAGCCAAAGAAGGTAGGTTTGTTATTGAAGAAAATCCAATTGAACTCAATTATAATATATTGAAGGAGAAAGGATGGAAGAAAGACACTGCTGGTTGGTATTATCTTCCAACAGGCAGGTCAAATCTGTATATAAGGAGAATCAGTGGGAGTAGCAAGGAGTTTCTGTTGTGCGTATCTGAGGACAAGCATGATATTGCAAGAGTGATTTATTTGCATGAACTTCAACGCATCCTTTCAAGTTTATCTATTGAGTGAAATATAGAAATATGACGGTACAAGAATTGATTGAGAAATTATCAAATATAAGCAATAAGGATTTGGAAGTTTGTTTCCCTTATTCACATGGAACAGATGAGAGTGGTAATCCGTTAAGAGTTATCCAAGTTTCCGAGTATGATGATTGTGTTATAGTTTATAATTAAATGTTAAATATATGTAAAAGGCTTGAATTTGTTTGGAAGTATCAATCTTTTGCTATACCTTTGCATTCAGAAACCAAGGAATAATTCCAAGGTAGAATAAAAACAACGGATATGAATAGATTGGTTATCAACAAGAAGGAGTTTGATGAAGCAGTATGGCAAGATAAAACAGAGTTCACACAGGATGACGATAATGTATGGCTGGCTAATGCAATTGAATCATTAAACAAAATATATGATAGTTGTGATGGTAATGCTGACACTTATATATTGGGTAACATCATCAACATGCTTAATAACACAGAGATTGAATTGGATAAGGATTGACTTGCTAATTCCAACTAATAATCTATAACGATATACGATTTATTTGTTTTAGTTTTTAAGATTTTTGGCATGCTTGTCTGTGAAGATGGGCATGCCTTTTTTATGTTAAATAAATGTTAAAATACGGAAAAGGTTTGCAAGTTCCAAATATTATACCTACCTTTGCATGTAGAAACCAAGACATAGTGTTGAGGTAATGATTAAATGAAAGGATTTTGGTTATGACAACAGCGTTATTCGACGAGTTTTACAGCGATGTTATTTGCATTGAAGGTTTAGGACTTAAATATAAAGGGGCTGCAATAACACATATTGCAAAGGATGATAATGACGAGGTGACATTTTGGTCGGGAGAACCAAGTGATATGTTTAGTGAGCAGATATTGCTTGACATACAGACAGAGAGAGATTATTTGAATGATATTGAGGCTATGTTATAACAAGTAGAATTATGGATAATTTGGAAAAGATATTTGATGATATTATCAAGAAGCATAAGGAAGAAAGGAGATTGAAAGACGAGTACTTTGCAGATATTAAGAAAAGTCACTTGATTTTATCAATTCCACGTATGAGAAGTTATTATTCCTTAACGAGAAGGGCTTTAAGGTATATAAGACTAACGATGATAGTATGTTTTTCTATATTGATTATCCATATGGCATTCATACTGCCACCTCAAAAATCACTTCAACTTTCGTACCTTATACGTATTTTGGGGAAACACATGGATATCCAAGAACAGATGATGGGTTTATCGTTGATTGGTTTAATAGGGATGATGAAAATTGGAAGAAGTATAAAACTTTAGAAGAACTTGTTAAGGCTTATGCTGAAAAAGTTAACGTAAGTTAATTATTTGGTAGAATGAAATAAAAGCATTACCTTTGCAGACAGAAATAATAGATGTTTAACAATTAAATTCAATTTAGTATGGGACTTGACATAACTTTCTACAAGGCAAAACGTTCAAAGGATAATGAAACAAAGGAGCGTTTTGAGGAGATAAGAAAGGCACTTGCTGCGGAATATCTAAAGAGTATAGACGAGCGCAATTCTAAACTTATCAAGGAGTTGGAAGATGAAAAGGAAAAGATAAATCCTTGGAACGAGGTGGCATATTTCAGAAAGGTCAATTTCCTTATTCCATTCTTCGGTTATGAGGAAAATTGCAGCAATATTGAGATTGACAAGTATCAAGTTGAAGATTTGATTGAAGCATGTAAGGAGGTTCTTGCCAACCATGATAAGGCTTCATTCTTGTTGCCGACACAAGCAGGTTTCTTCTTTGGTAGCACTGATTATGATGATTGGTATTTTGATGATGTGCAGAATGTCAAGGAGAAGTTTGAGGAGGTTCTTGCTGATTTTGATATGGATGAAGATATTCTAATAATGCATTGCTGGTGGTAAATTAACTTAAATAATGTTAAAAAGGTACGGATGATTTGGTTATATCAATATTTGTCCGTACCTTTGCATTGTTAAAAGGAAGTTAAACCAAATAATAACAAGATTATGAAGGCAGTTTATATCAACGATATTAAGAAGATGGCCAAGAAGTTCGAACTTACAGAGAATGAGGTAGAGTATGTTACGGATTTGGCAACTGCCATCAATAAAGAGAAGTCAGATTTGTGTGAAGACATACAGATAACACTTCTCTATGGTTCTTATTCAAAGTCAAAACGGAATGCGGTAAGGGCATTGCTTGTCTATTTTGGCGCAAAGGCACAGAAGGAAAATGAACTCTATAGAAAACTTGATAGGACTTGTTGGGAAATTGCAAAGAGATTGAAGTGCGGCTCATATCAAGTAATGACGTGGATTAAGGGCATTGCTTGTACCAAGGACAGATTTGGCAAGTATGTTGAATGTTCAGATACATTTGGGTTAAATTATTTGGAAATAGAATAGAATATGTTTGGTTATATTGAAGATATTAGAATTTATAACATTGGTTCGGATTATATAGATAACACAAGGGAGAAATTACATCAATCAAGATAAAATAACAATTAAGATAGGAGATTGGATTATGGCAAAGAATGTTAGGCATTTGATTTATACCACTGACTATGACGAGGAGGAATGCAAGAAGGGATATGAGGAGTGGATGGAAGGAATTGAGGAATCTGCTTCAGAGTTCACATTGAATGACTACATTCAAGATACATTGTCACAAAACCTACAAGATGAATATCTTAATCTGAATGTAGAATGCGGTCAGATTATTGCCATTGCAGACTTGGGATTGTGGGATGGGCGGCACTCTGCATACAAACTTAATGACAAAGGCTCACTCAATGCTATATTTGATATGGTTCATGGAGATGACTATGATATATTTGTCGAAGGTAATGATGTAAAAGCAGTTGTTCATCATCATGATGGGACTAACTATGTCACATTCAGAGAGGTAAGAAAGGACAGGAATATAAAGAAGATATGTGATATGCTTTATAATCAGAAAGAAGTTTCCAATAGGCTTATATCGGCTTACACAAAGCCTTTGGGGAAGCGTGTGGCAAATATCTATGGATGGTGACATAATATAGGAAGGAGAGGTTATTTTTTTTATATTATAGCCTTTCCTTCTATGTTAAAATTGTTAAAATGCTTGGCTATTTCAAAATAATACAATATCTTTGCAGTGTCAAATTAAAAAGAAAGGAGATTGGGTTATGGCAAAGTCAAATATTATTGCAGAGTATATAAAGACAAGTGCTTCAAATGAAGTGAAGTTAAGGATATATGAGAACAAGGATTGTTTTCGCGGCACACTTCTTGATAGTTATGGGCATAAGATAGATGGTGTAATAACAAGGGAGGATAATTATGATGATGCGGTGGAAGAAATCAAGGAGTATTTTAATTTCAATGATAATAATTCTTATTGCATATTGTCAGGCTATTAGTATCTATTATAAGGAGGTTTGTTATGGTTGAATTCAGATTCAATTGCTATACACGTGGAGATATATACCCAGTGACTTGTTCTTCATTGGCCATGGCTATTATATTGAGAAGTAGTTGCGGTTCTATCAAGAATCCAATATATGCCATATTTGAAGACAAGGCAACGATTGCAGCACCTTCGTTATAAGTACTTAATGAAGTACCCATGGACGTATATGCGTGAGAAATCAACTAAAAAGGATTGGAATTATGTATAAGGTATATCAACTTCAAATAAAGGATTCGCACATTGAAAACCATGTTATTAAGTCATGTAGGCTTGAAATGAATGTCATTGGCGAATATCTTACAACAGCATCAAACAATAAGCCTTTATTGATTGCTGAAGAGGTTTGGCATGCTTGCAATATTTTGTGCTGGAATAGGGATAGTTATTTGGAAGACGGAGACATGATAGAGATAGACATCATTAAATTTTATCCTAATTCAAATTTTATAGGTACTTGCGGCAGTGACATTGCAGTTGAAACGGATGATGGTTTGTACGTTGCTGATTCATTTGGCTGGAAGAAAGTAAAGGATATTGAAGAAGCCACTTACAATATACTTGGCAGGCGCTATTATAATAATTTGGATATAATAGCAAATAAAGACGATTTTGATTTTTCAAAGATAAAACGAATTTGATTTATCAATCACACGTATGTGGATATGTGTGATGTTTTTAATTTATTCATATTTAAAGATTTTGCATACTTGTCTGTGAAGATAGGTATGTTTTTTTATGTTAAATATAGAAAAACACTTGCAACTTCCAATTATTATATCTACATTTGCAAACAGAAACCAAGACATGGTGTTGAGGTAATAAATAAAATACAAGCGATATGGAAAAATTGTTTGAAAATAGAACTGAGCCTTTCTCAGAATTATCAGATATTGACCAATTTTGCAAGGATGGTATTAAATTCTCTGACTTGTTTGATGTTGAGGTGAACACACCTAATGAGATATTTGCTTCAACCAAGGAGACATACACCTATAACATTGAGGGAGATAACCTTAATTTCAAGTATAAGTATGCTATATATGCCTTTATTTTTGAAGGTGTTACGATATACAACTTGAGTCTTGTTCCAATGGAAGAGAGCCTTCGCAAAGAGACATTAAATGAAATCCTTGATTGGTATGGTTATGATAACGAGAATCATTCTTTATTGTACAAAACATTTGATTATGATGTTGCCATTGACTTGGGATTATTCAGAAACATAAAGGAAGAAGATATAAGTGAATCTGTCTTGAACAAGATAGCAAGCGCTATTCCAACAATTGATAAGATAAAGGGATTCTTTCTTGACTATCCTCAAACTGCAAATGGTTTGACGGGTTGGGGCTTCCTTGAAGAATATATCAATGGAGCAAAACATAAATGATTAACATATAATAATTCAATTGAAATGAAATTTAAGATAGTTGAATTGTCACATGATGATTTGAAGTCTTTCTTTTATTATCCTTTATCATGGTTTCTCATTAGTTGGTATAATTAGAATGGTAAGTTAATTAAAGAACAAAATTCAAAGAATGGACAAAATATAGCCGACATATTAGTGGGTGGAGGTGAGATTAAGGTTTCTGATATTCGTGCCATAGTTGAGAATGATTTTCATAATACAAATAATCTTAGAACAAGTATAGAAACAATACCGGGTTATTCACTTTCTCGAATCAAAGTGCCTACATATCACATAACACTACAGGATATATACAATGGCATAAATAAAGAAGAAGCAATGCCATATGCTAAAGCATACTTTTTTAATAGGATAAGCAAATTGATACTTTGATGCAATATATCCTATTTGGCGAGGTTATATATACTTAATAAATGTTAAAGTATTGAATACGCTTGCATAATTGAAAATATTGCCTTACCTTTGCAGCAAGAAATTAAATAACAAACAAAATAAAAATAGAAGACTGAGTTATGGAAAAAGAAACGATAACAATTACATTGATGGATTATTCCAAGTCAAAGGTAAATGTGGAAATACCAAGTAATACCAAGGAGATTGATATCACCATAATCTCTGGTGATATGGTTATGACAAGCCCAATCTATTTCGATGCAAATGTGGAACACGACCGCATATTTCATTATTTTGATGGGAGTGTGACAATCACGGCTGACAAGTTTGCCGCATTGGCTGACTTGGAAAGCACGTATGATATATTTGATTTAGATAGTTTATCAGAGGATTTAGAGGATTGATATGGATAATTTGGTATTTATAGTAATGGCATGCGGCGTTGTGTCATTCCTTTTGCAACTATATACACTAAAGAATACTTGGGTTTATATTCATCCAAAATATGGAAAAATAGCCAAGGATGGGAAATTATATGTGCCAAGATGGCTTGTTATAATAATGTTCTTTATATGTATTATCCCTTGGGCTAACATATTTGAATTTGTTGTATTTTGGATAAATTATGCCGTAAATACAAGTCCGTTGACTACGGATTATGAAAAAGAGTTATTTAAACATGAAAACGAATACAGACTATGGAAATTTGAAGATGACTTTCTTTCAAAACCAATCTGATTGTTAATTGTTGTTAACAACTTGAATTTTCTATGCGAAATGTTTTGCAGTGTTGAATAAACTCCATATCTTTGCACTCAGAAAATAAGAGATAATAATTTTCAATTCAATTATAAGATATGAAGAATATTAAAGTCGCTTTTGAGCATGATGGTAGAAAGATTAACTTGACTGCCACAATGGATGACTATTATGAGACATTGTCAAGCACATCAATCAATAATGGAATTGAGTTCTATGATGATGGAGATAGGTGGTCAATGTATTTTCCATGTAACGGCACATACGACTATGAACTTCGTGGTGGCTATGCTGATGACAGTATGTACTTGGATTATATTGCCCCATGGAATAAGGAAAAGGAGTGCTATGAAGAGGACATATATGACATTGTGGATAATTTCCCTTGCCAATATGTTTAATAAATGTTAAAGTAGGGGATTTGTTTGGCATATCCAAATATTTCCCCTATCTTTGCAGTATCAAATCAAAAAGCAAGTGAAAGAAAATAGAAGTAGAATAAATTAAAATAAAGTACTATGGTTATTGGAAAGACAACATTGATAGAGACCATTCCCATTGCAAAGAATAGTCCGTTCTATGGGGAGTATTTTAAGAGAAATACATTCACAGAAGAGTATGTAATGGAGAAATTCCAAGACATGGCATGCCCTAACCAAGGAATTGAAATTGGCTTCAAATATGGGGCTACATGTGTATTGCAGGCAAACAAGTATGCTTTCATTGATTTGTCAGACGGCATATTTGAAATTTTGTTCAGCAAAAATGGTGTATTATATGATTTGGTTGTCAAGACTGATGATGATAACAATATAAACTTCGATGAACCAGTTACCATTACCATATCAGTCAAGGATGAAGATGGAGAAGAAGAAATAATTGCAGAGGTTGAGGCAGATTATATAAAGCCTTTTGAATAAGATATAAAACAAGAGATTTAAGGGCATATAAAGTCTTGGGTATATAACTGTTAAAAAAATGTCATAAAAACAAATAATTTATGACATTTTTTTTTTGTATTTT
>NFZD01002830.1_pt1 | contig 28400 bp, 45 predicted proteins | sample 1095381 | NCBI WGS metagenome assembly NFZD01 (sample SAMN03609891, study PRJNA323583) | gut metagenome | isolation source: feces | host: Rattus norvegicus | place: Denmark: Riget | collected 2013 | reverse complement strand
AAACATAAAATTCAGTATAACAATTTTAATGACTATATTTTCCATAAAATTTATGTTAATATTTTAGTATGAATGAACTTAATGTATTTTCCAGTGAATTAGATAATTCTAAAATTTGTAAAATTATAGTAAATAAAAATAAAAATTCTGAAAAAATTAAAGAAATGCAAGTTGCACAGTCTTATTTTGAAGGTAAAAATATAGAAATTGAACAGAAAACAAGAGATTACGTAGATGCTAAAGGAAATATACATAAAAATCCTTCTGCTCCAAACACACAGCTTCATTCATCTTTTCTCAGAGAACTGATACAGCAAAAGCAAGATTATGCTTTTGCCAAAACTTTTACATTTAAGCTCTCAACTGAGAATAACAAAGAAATTGATATTACTACTGACGACCCCGTAGCTAAAGTTTATTTGCAAGCATGGACTGATTTGATAAAAGATAAAATGTACAGTCTTGTTTATGACTTAGCTGGTGTTGCTATAAACAAGGGTTTGAATTGGTGCTATGTATGGATTGATGAAAATGGAGATTTCCAATTAGCAGAGGTTGACCCTGAACACATATATCCTATATGGGTAGATACTTCCCATAAACGACTTTCTTATTTAGTCAACAATTTTACTGTAAATTACTATGATGATGATGGTGAAGAAGATACACAGGAATATGCAGAGTATTGGACTGACTCATTAAGGATTCTTTACAAGGTTAGTAAGGATGGTTATACAGAAGTTCCAACTTTATTTGATGTAGATTCTAATCCTATTTATTCCCACATGACACAAAGAGGACTACCTATTTCGTGGGGTAAGATTCCATTTCTTTGCTTAAAGGGAACTACTGATGAAAAACCACTTTTAAATTTTATTAAAAGTTATATAGACGCATATGATATTTTATCTTCCAAGGGTTGTGATGGAACACAGGATGATATTGACCCTCTATTGGTTTTTAAAGGTATATCAGCAGAGGTAGGACACTTAGCAGAAGCAAGAGGAATTGCAAAGAGTACAAGAACAATGTCTCTTGATACTGATGGAGACGCTTTTTATCTCCAAGCTAAAACTGATATTGATAGCAATTTATCGTTACTTGAAATACTTAGAAAGAATATTATCAAGTTTGGTTATGGTGTAGACTTTGAAGACAGTAGATTTGGTGGTAACCCTAATCAGATGGTTGTAAAAGCTCTTTATCAGAATATGGATACTTATGTAGATGGCTTAGAGAGACAATTTCAGAATTTCATTAATGATTTAAAATATTTCTTTGATTTATGGTTATCATGGAAAGGTTTAGTATCTTTAGAAGATTTAAAGAAATATAAAATTTTAGTTAAACTTGATAGAAGTATGATGATTAATCTTTCAGCTCTTATTGACGATGCTATTAAGCTGGCACAGACAGGTATTTCACAGAAAACTATAATGGAGTTCAATCCAGTCGTACAAGACGTTGACTTAGAGCTTTCTCGTATACAGTCTGAACAGGAAAATAGTTTATTTAATTTTGATAATACAGAAGATACATCAGACACAGAGGAAAGAGACAATTCAGATACCTCTCTTATAGGTTAATAGATGGACTACAGAGAATATTGGGTAAAACGTGCAGAGAATAATATTAAACGTGGTGAGAGTATTTCTAATAGCACGCTAAAAGCTTTAAAAAAGCCTTATGTAGAAACAGCTAATAATATCAATAAAGCAGTTGTAGGATTTTTAGCTAAATATTCTAATGAAGGTTTAATGCCTATTACAGATTTAAGAAAGACACTTACTAAAGAAGAACTTAAAGAATATAAGTTACTTCTTTCCAAGTATATTAACTATCTTAAAGAAATTAAAAGTGTAGATATATCAGAAGAAATGCAAAAAGCTAAAAAGTTGTCTACAATGAAAAAAGTTTCAAGACAAAATATACTAGAATTATACATTTTATTGTATTTAACTGAATTAGGTTTAAAGAAAGAAGAAAAGTTACATGATTCTATAAAAACTTCTTATGAAGAAAGTTACTATCATAGTATTTATGATATTCAACGTTACGATAAAGAGGGAACAAAAGTAAAAGCTCTTGATGAAGAAGAAACTGAAAATATCATTACAAAACCATGGTTAGATGAAAATTATTCTGAAAGAATATATAAAGAGAGAGATAAGACAAATACTATAATTCTACGAAGTATTTTACAGTGTATGGCCTTACAGCAAGATTATAATACTATGACAGGGCTAATAAATAAAAATATGGACTCTTCTTATACACGTACAAAGGGACTTGTTAAAACAGAAGTTTCCCATGCAGTAGATGAAGCCGTTGAAATTACTTATAAAGAAATGGGAATTAGCAAGTATCAATTTGTAGTAATTCTTGATAATAGAACTTCTGAAATATGCAGAGAGATGGATTTACAAGTTTTTGATATTAAAGACGCACAGGTGGGAATAAACTATCCACCAATGCATCCGAATTGCAGAAGTTCAACAATTCCTTATGACAATCCCGAAGAAGTAAATAAGGGTACAAGAATGGCACGAACAGTAAGAGGAAAGTTATATGAAGTTCCAGCTACACTTTCATATAATGAGTGGAAAAAAGTTCGTGTTTACTAAATTAACTTATGTTAATATAATAATTAATAAGTTAAGGAGATACTAAATTGGAAAGTTACTTAGATAAGGACGGTTTAATATATTATGATAGTAAGTTAAAATATGTGCTTTCTAATAAAGTAGATAAAATAAACGGTAAAGGTTTATCCACGAATGATTATATAACCGAAGATAAAAATAAAGTAAATAATTTAATATTTAAAAATTATAGTTATGCAGTTTTGTAAATATATAAGGAGAAAAATATAAATGAAAGTTTATCGTTATAGCAATTTAGGATTGTACATTGGGGAATATGAAGCACAGGAAAATCCATATAAAAAGGGTGATTATCTTATGCCTTTTAATTCTACTACTATTGAACCACCAGCAGAAGATGGAATTAATAAGCCTAGATTTAATGGTACTAAATGGGAAATGGTAGAAGACCACCGTAAATATTTGGATGAGAAAGGCAATTATGTAGGAGGAACTCCATATTGGTTGCCTGAGGATGATTGGAAGATCGAAGCCCGATATATGAAAGAACTTGGCCATCTACCTACCAATGCAATTCTTACAAAACCTGAAAAACCACAAAGTGTTATTGATAAAGAAAATATTGATAGAGAAATTGCAGAAGCAAAAAGTTTTTTAAGTCAAACTGACTATGCAATTATTAAGTGTTTTGAACAGGGCGTGGATGTGGATACTTTATATCCTAATTTAAAAGAAGAAAGACAAGCAAAAAGGGATTTAGTTAATAAAAATGAAGAACTAAAAAAGGAGCTTAATTAATTATGTCAAATTATTTATATCCAAAAACTACAGGTGAATGTGTAACAGTAAATCATGATGGAAATATACAGTTACTAGATAATGCACTAGCTGAGCTTACAAAGCAAAAATTGCAAGATTTAATTGCAGATATGTATGTAGGTGAAATGTTCTGGTTTACTGGCCTTAGAGATAAAAGACCATATAGAACACTTGTTTGTGATGGTTCAGCCGTATCACGAACTCAATATGCTAAACTTTTTTCAGTTATTGGTACAATTTATGGTGCTGGTGATGGCTCTACAACATTTAATATTCCTAATTTACTTGATGGTGGAGATGCTGGAAACTTAGGAAGATTTATCAGAGCAACAGGTGATGATAATCAACTTGGAGAGAAACAAGAAGATACGATAAGGAACATTACTGGTAAACAATCGCTTGCAGGACAACGCTTCAAAATTGAAGAAGGAGCTATCGAATGGCAACTAGCTTTTGTTGATACAGGCAGAGGGGCAAGCACAATTCAAGACACAGAAATAGGTGGTATTGTTTTTGATGCAAACAGAGGAGATGCTTATTACAACCCAATGGCTGGACATGCTAATGGAGATGATATACACCCTTACAACATTGCACTATTACCTTTGATTAGCTACTAAGGAACATAATTTATCAAACTGTTCTCTTGTTAAGATATTAGAAACAAAGTTATTTTTATTTACAGAAATACATTTAAGTCTATATTTGATTCCTAAATATTCTGCAAATTTGTTTATTGCAAATATTTTAGTTGCAACTGTACTTATTTTTCTTGTTTTTAACTGTTCTTCTTTCCATTTTTGCATTGAATGTGTATTCATTTTATATCCACATTTTAAAAAGTACGAAACAATATTGCAGTATGATAAAATAGTAGCTCTACTTAAATTTTTGTTTTTTAAGCCATTTTTCAAAATTAGTTAATGTTTTCTTTTTATTAAAAATTATCTTTCTAATTTTAGTTGCTCTCCATGATATGTTACTTATATTTTAAATATTTATTTAATTTTATGAAATAAATTTATTAATATGAAAGTATTAATAGTTGTTTACTAAGTTAATATTGTTATTTGTAGAAAATAATTATACAATTAAAACAAGGAGAAAAACATGGATACTGTTAATACAGGAGTTGATACCTCTAACACTTTAAATAACGAGGGTATAGAAGTGCAGACACCGAACACAGAAAATAATGGTGGTGTAGTTTCATCTACTAAAGAAAATAAAGATGGAAAGAATGAGCCTTTCAAGGTTTTTGCGACCAAGGAAGACTTTGACAAACACTCAATGGGAGTAATTAATAGTGCAAAGCAGAAAGCTGAAAAAGAGATTATGCAAGCTCTAGGACTTAATCCTAATGAGAAAGACAAGTTGAGTAAGTTCAAGGAACTTTACGAAAACTCTTTGACAGAAGCAGAAAAGAAAGAAATGGAACTCAAGAACCTACAGGAGTCTAATAATAATTACTCTGTACAGGTGCAAGAGAAAGACGCTGTAATTACTGCACTTTGCAAAGTTACAGGTAAATCTGTTGATGATGTTTCTAAGTATGTAAAAATGGCAAAGGGGCTTGTTAGTGCTGATGTGACAATGGATATGGCACTTGAAGAGGTTATGAAGATGATTGGTAATAAAGAACAGTCTGCTGCTGTTCCAACTGGTACTCCTCCTCCAAAGTCAACTGATAAGATAGAGGATAATCCTTTCAAGAGTGACAATCTAACTGCACAAGGCAAAGCCATAAAGGAGAATATTGAAAAGGCAAGAGAAAATTACTTCTCTGCTTATGGCAAGTATCCTTCATGGTAATAAAATTTTGTTAAGGAGAAAATTAAAATGCCTACAGGTGTAACTAAAATTGCTGATGTAATCCAGCCTGAACTTTTTACTCAGTATGTAATCGATAAGACTACAGAAAAGTCTGAACTTATGAATGCTGGTGTAATTGTACATGACCCTAGACTTGACGAACTCGTAACTGGTGGTGGAACAATTATCACTATGCCAATGTGGAATGACCTTGATGGAGAATCACAGGTACTTTCTGATGGTGCAGATATCACAGCAGATAAAATCACTGCCAAGAAAGAACTTGCTACAATGCTTATCAGAGGTAAAGCATGGGCTTCTCATGAACTCGCTGGTGCTTTAGCTGGTGACGACCCTATGAAGGCTATTGTAGAGCTTGTTTCTGATTGGTGGGTTAGAGACGAAAAGAAGCAGATTATTTCTATTCTAAAGGGTGTATTTGCTTCTACAGCAATGTCAGACCATGTACTTGATATTACTTCTCTAACTGGTGATAGTGCAGTAATTAGTGGTAATGCCGTACTTGATGCTAAACAGTTACTCGGTGATGCTTCAGGACAGCTTTCTATGATTTATATGCATAGTGCAGTATTTACTCTATTGCAGAAGCAGAATCTTATTTCATATATTCCAACTGCAAGAGGCGAAATTTCTATTCCAACTTACCTAGGATATAGGGTAATTATGGATGATAGTATTCCAGCAGAATCAGGAAAGTATACAACATATCTTCTTTCAGCTGGTGCAATTAGTCGTGGTATTGGAACTCCTGTTTCTCTTACACCAACTGAAACCGATAGAGATTCTCTTGCTTCTACAGATTATCTTATCAACAGACAGGCTAAAGTTCTTCATCCTAGAGGAATTAGTTGGGTTGGTGCTTCTAAGATTGCCGGCTCTACACCTTCTAACACAGAACTTGCTACAGGCACTAACTGGGAGAGAGTTCTTGATGGTAAGAAAATCGGTATGGTTAAGCTTATTCACTACATTGAAGCTCCAAAGGATGTAACACCACCCTCAACAGGTGGAGATGAGGGTTAATCTATGGGTATGAGTTCATTTAGACGAATGAAATTAGTTCGTGACCGTGAAGAAATGCACAAGAGGGAAGTTGAAGAAGCTGTTGAAGCTATGCAGACTGAACCTATTGTAGAGGATAACAAGACCCCCGAAGTATCAGAAGAAGCGAAGAAAACTGACGCTGAAAAGATGAAGGGAAAAAAGAGATGAGGTAGTGGAGTATGGCATACGAAGATTTAGTACATAAAGTCCTTGTATTAACAGGGACTAAGAATGGTAGCCATACTCCCGATTATTATGCGTCTCTTGCAAAGAAACACGCTAATATTGCAATCGAAAATGCTAAGGTGACAGAAGAATTAACCACTAAGGTAACAGATATAACTAAGGATGTTTCCAAACAGGCTGAGGAAGTGTCACAAAATACAGATTATGTAAAGATTGCAAGAGAAGCATGTGAACAAGCTAGGAAAGAGTTACAGGAGATTTTGGATAAAATGAAAGATTTTGAAGCTATCACAAATAGTGAGATTGACGCATTGTTTGCATAATAGGAGTTTACATGATAGACGCAAGTAAGGTTAAAAAATTAATAAATACTAGTGTGGATTCTCCAGCAGATGATGAACTTATCATTTTGTTAATTGAAATTGTTCAACAGGGTATTATGAATTATTGTAACCTTACAGAGTTTCCTCCTGAATTGGAGGGAACTCTACTCCTGATTGTTGCTGAATTTTACAACGATACAATGAATAAGCCTTCTCCTGAAATGGCGAATGTATCAAGTATTAGTGAGGGTGGGAGAACTGTAAGTTTTTCCAGTTCAAGCATACAATATGGATTTCAGATTGATGATGCTTTAGCAAAGAGGTATCAATTAAATAAATTTAAGAGACTTTACAAGATAATAGAATGAGTGGATTTAATTTTGGACAAATTGGTAGCATAATATCGAACTATATGGATACTGACCTGATTGATATAAAAAGAAATATATCAGGACAGTTGCAGACTGTTTACATTAATGTTCCATGTCATGTTACTTTTGCTTCCAGTGATAATCCCGACCCTATTACAGTTGCAACAAAACCTATAATTATGTCGCTCATGATACACATGGATATAGACTATGATGTTAGAAATGATGATTACATAGTTATAAAAAAAGTTTCAAATAATAATATAAATTTACATACATATAGTGGTAGGTGTGGTGAACCTGTATTTGACCAGTGTAGACAAAAGATATTAGTTGCTATGACTGCTGATGAACCAGCTACACCCGAACCATTACCACCATCAAATCCATGTACAGTTACTATTAGTTATATTTCTGAAAATGAAGAAATACTGCAAGCTCCTACTATTTATATGATGGAAATGGGAGAAACAGAATTATTTTATCCGCAGACAATTACAGGTTATGTAGCTGATAGTGCTTATCTTAATGATGTAAAGCAAGATTCATTAATAGTTACGATTGTAAATGCTACATTAGTAGAATATGAAATAAAGTATGTTTATAAAGTATCAGCAGTAGCTACATATATGAGATTTCTTCTTAATGGTCTTTATACAAAAGATAATGGAAGTCTCGCTAATGGATATTATCTATATAGGAAGATTCCTCTTGAAGTTATCGAGGATTCTGAAAGCACATATAAAGTAAGAATTAGTAATGAGCCTATTGTACAGGAAGATACAGGAGAAGTTATAAAAGTAGTTAGAGGACTAAAAGTTGCTTTATATGTTGGACAAATCTATATGATTGTAAATGAAGTAGAAAATTTACTAGATACTGATATACTTACACTCATTCCGTATACTCCTACAGATGATGAAAAGAACGCTTATCTTACGGAGTGGTATGATTAATGGCTAGTGATTTTGATATTGCTTTAAAAGAATTTGATGATTGGATAGAACGTTTAGATAAGGCTATACCTTTATACAAAACTCAATTTCTTCCAGCTTTATTAGAGGAATTAGGTAAAATTTTACTAGAAAAGACAAAAGCGAGAACACCTATACAAACAGGTGACTTGCAGAGAGCATGGAAGGTAAGTAAAGTAAGAGTTTTAAAGACGAGTGTCAGTATAACAATATCTAACGCTTCAAAGCATAATTTGCCACTCACTTATGGTGATTATACAGGTTACTATGCTTCATTTATCGAGTATGGTTTTCCAATGTTAAATGGTAATTGGTACGATGGTAAATTTATGCTAAAATTATCTATAGATGAAGTGTTACAAATATTACCTAAAAAATATATAGCAGAGTTTACACAATGGGTAAAGGTACAGGATATATGACGGATAGAAGTATTATTAGTGGTGAATCAATTAAAAATGCCGTGGTAAACCGTTTACTAAAATGTTTACCGAATGTAAATATTTATAAAGAAAGTACTAACAGTCCCCTTTTTCCACATTGTGTTGTCAATCAACAAATGGTTACATGTGAAGAAGAAAGACACGATTATTTCTTTTTAACATACAATATGTTGGTTATGTATCGACACAGTGCTGATTTAAGTACAGAGTTACAGCTACAGAAAGAATTAGACGGAGTTGGTTTAATTCTGTTGAGAGAATTTGATGTTATTCCATTGGATAACATATCATATATAAGGTGTCGTGAAAAACGAATTGAAAAAGAGAATGGTATTCTATATTTCTTTTTTGACGTGAGAGTTTTAGTAAATGTCATTGAGTTAGAAGAAATTGCTAAGATGGAGAAAATAGAATATACTATACATGTTAAGGAGTAAAATATATGTCTGGTGGAACGTGGCTTTCGCAAAATAAAATTCGTGCTGGTGCATACATTAATTTTGTTGGTGTAGCACAAACAGCGATGAGAGTAGGAGATAGGGGCATTGTTACTATGCCATTATCATTGTCATGGGGTGCAGAGGGTGAATTAATTGATGTATTGTCCAGTTCCCTTTTAGATGGTACTAGTAAACCTTTAGTTGGTTTTGATGCTTTTAGTAGTGATAGTAAATTGCTTGCTGGTGCATTGAACTACGCTTCCGAAGCACTTGTTTACAGAACTAATAAAGGTGGTGTTAAAGCTACTGCAACTGCTGGTGAATTAACAATCACTGCAAAATATGCTGGTACTTTTGGAAACAAAATTAATATTACTGTTACGTATGATGAAGACGAACTAGTCTATACAGTAATTACTTATGTAGATGGCGAAGTAGTAGATACACAGAGAGTTGGTGGAATTGTTGATTTAGTTGAAAATGATTATGTTATTTTTAGTGGAACAGGTGATTTATCTGTAACTGCTGGTATACCTCTTACTGGTGGAACAAATGGAACAGAGACAGAATCATTTTCTGAATATTTTAAATTGCTTAGAATGGCTAGATGGCAAGTTCTTGCAATGCCTACAGATACAGATTCTAATAAGTCTGCTACAATATCTTTTATTAAGTCTATGAGAGAAGATGAAGGAAGGTATGTACAGGCTGTAATTCCTAATTATCCAACTGCTGATTACGAGGGAATTATTAATAGTGTCTGTGGTGCTGTTATTGATGGAGTTACATATTCTGTTGTAGATTTTGTCACAATTGTTGCTGGTATGACTGCTGGTGCTAATATTAACGAATCCAACACAGCTAGGGCTATTACAGGTGCTACAAAGATTATTGGTGAACTTACAGACGCAGAAATTAAGAAAGGACTGGCTAAAGGACAGTTTATTCTCTCAACTTCTGCTAGTGGTATAATTAAGGTTGAACAGGATATTAACTCATACCATACATTTACTGTAACTAAGGGTTATGCTTTCTCCAAGAATAGAGTTATTAGAGTGCTAGATGAAATTGGTACTTCTACTATGATTACATGGGAAGATAACTATATAGGTAAAGTTGATAATAATGATACTGGTAGAACTTCTTTCAGAGTTGATTTACTTAATTATGCATTAGAATTACAGAGAATTAATGCTATTCAGAATGTTTCTACTGCTGATATTACAGTTAGCAAGGGTAGAGATATCGATACAGTAGTAGTTGACTGGGTTGTAAGGCCAGTTGATAGTATGGAAAAACTGTACTTAACAGTTACAGTAGATGGTTAAGGAGGTATAAGTAATGTCAGCATATATCAAAGCTAAAGACGCAATAAGTGGAAAAGAAGGTATACTTATTGCAAATATTGCTGGGTATAATCATATAGTCGCAGAGTGTAAATCGATTAATGCTAAAATGACTAAAAATAAGGCAGAATTTAGGTCATTAGGTCATAGAGCTAAACAGTATAAAGCTACTGGTTGGGAAGGTTCAGGAACAATGACAGTTCATTATGTCACTTCTTACTGGTCAATCTTAATGACTTCTTATGCAACTTTAGGTATTGATGCATACTTCACACTTATTTTAACAAATGAAGACCCCGAAAGTGATACAGGTAAACAGACAGTTGTACTCACAGATTGTAATATTGATGATATTGATATTGCAAAATTGGATGTTGACGCTGATATTCTTGACCAAGAAATTAATTTCACATACAGTCAAGCTCTTATCACTGATATGTTTAAACCAGCTGTTCAGTTGAACGAAAAGGATGTAGAAGAGTATTTTAATAAATTGAATGAAAATTAAGATAATTACTAAAAGGAAATAGAAAAATGACAAAACTTGAAGATTTTTTATCATTGCCTAATGTTGCAGATTTAAGAGAATCTGTAAAATTTAGGTATAAGGAAAAGGATTACGAATTTATCGTAAGTGCAATTACAGAAAGACAGTTGAAAGACTATCAGAAAATGAGTACAAGGACTACAAAAAACGGCCCTGAAATTGACGAAAGTAAAGTAAGAGCTTTTATTCTTGATAATCATATTGTTGAGCCTTGTTTTTCTTCTGCTGACTTCTTAACAAAGGCTGGTGTTGCAAGAGCTAGTGATTTTCTAGCTAGTAAGTTTCCAGCAGGTTATCTTTCTGATGTTGTAGCAAAAATTCTAGCTTTTTCGGGTTTCGATAATGGCGATATAAACGAGGATATCGAAGACGCAAAAAACTAATAAATGAGGATGGTGAGTCTGCTTATATGCAGTATGCTATCCTCAATTTCCATTGGCTTCCAGCACAATGGCTAAGCCTTAATAAAAAAGAAAAAGCTTTTGTAATTGCTTCCATAAATAATAGAGTTAGAGCAGAACAAGAGCAAGAACGTAGAATGAAGAGTAGGAGGTAATTTTACATGGCAAAGATAACTACAACATTTTCTTTAAATGATAAAGTTTCCTCCGTACTCAATAAAATCAGTAGAAATGCAAAAAATTTAAAGGGTTCAATGGAAGAGCTTAAAACTACTACAGATAGTAATTCAGAATCCTTTAAAAAAATGAATACTAATGCACAAACAACTAATGGTAATTTTAATACGTTAGTACGTAAATTAGTTGGTGTATCAGCTACTTTATCTATTCTAAGAAATTTAATTACTGCTGTTTCATCAGAAATTCAAAAATTAAATAATTTAGTAAAAGAATATGAAGATTCCATAAGTGCAGAAATAAGACTTACTACAATTATGAAACAGAGAATGAACGCTACAGATGATGCAGTACAGTCCGTGCTTAATCTAGCTACGGCAGAACAGTCTTTAGGTGTATTCTCAGATGATTTAATTAATGCTGGTCTACAAGAGCTTGCTACTTACTTAGAAATGACAGATTCACTAAAGGCACTTATTCCAGCTATGACTAATATTGTAGCTCAACAGGAAGGTTTTACTGCTTCCGAAACAGATTTTGTTAATGTTGCTAGAATGATGGGTAAGGTACTACAGGGACAGTCTACGGCAATGTCCCGTTTAGGTTACATATTTACAGAAGCAGAAAAGAAGATAATTGAAACAGGCACAGAAGAAGAAAGAGTAGCTTTTCTCACAAATTATCTAAAAGATATGTATGGAGAGTTAAATTATAATTTAGCAAAAACTGATATCGGTGGTATTACTAAAGCTTCAAATGCAATTAATGATTTAAAAGAAAGAATGGGTGAATTGCTTGCTCCAATGAAGAGAGAATTTCTTACTTTTAAACAAAATATTCTTGAAATGTTTGAAGAGCCTTTCACTAATTCTATCAATAAAATGCATGCTAATTCAAATAAACTTATAAAAACTTTAATAACTTTAGGTAGTATTGCACTTACTGTTGGTATGGGTTTTGCCGTTGCATGGGCTATTGCTAATTGGCCTATTACTCTAACAATTTTAGGTATTGGCATGATAATAAAGCTTTTGTGGGATTTAAATTCAGCAAATAATGATGTTACTAATTATTTTGTTCAAACTACTGGTGTTGCTATAGGTTTTGTTGTTGGCTCAATTAAAACTGTATATAATGCTATTAAATTTGTATACAATGCTGTAGCTTCTGTTGCCGAACTTGTTAATATTATTATACACCCTATTAAAACATTAGAAAGTACGATATTGTCTGTAGTATTAACTATTTTACAAGGATTTACTCTTGTGGCTAATGCGATTGATATGGTATTTCAAACGCATTTATCAGATGGCTTAAAATCAGCAACTACAAAGGTAGAAGAATGGAGAAATTCTATATGGGAAGGTGTTGGAGATGCTTTTACACTACCTAGGTTAGAACTTTCTGATGTAGAGAATCCTTTTGAGTATGGTACTAAGGCTTTTAATGCTTCAAGAAAGATAACTAATATTATTGATAATGTTTTCACAAATAAGACTTTAGGACTACCCCAAATAAAAACTACTGGTAGTGGAAGTATTCTTGTTGCAGATGAAAATACAGTTGCTCTTGTTGACGAATTAAGAGATTTAATTGCGAGACAGGCATTAGAAAAATATATCATACAGGTGTCACAAGTTACTCCTCAGATGAATATAGAAAGAATAGAAGTAAACGAAAACGCTGATGTAGATGCAGTTGTTAATAGTATTGCAGATGGGTATGAGGAAGCTGTAAATTCTTACTTAGGAGTTAATTAATGGCTAAGATAAAAGATAATAATGTACAAGTAGAAATAGAGCTTAGAAATTCAACCCTAGGCTCATTTAGTTTTCCAGTTAATCCCGAATCATTACGCTTTAATAAAGACTCTAATGCAGAGACGATAGAAGTTATTGGCTTAGGTGAGGTATCAGTTGCTAAGACACCTAAATTAGCTACATTAACTATAAGTTCATTCTTTTGGAATAGTCCACATAATGAAAATAGCCCTATTGATGTAGATAAATGTGTAAAATGGCTAAAAGACTGGCAAGAGTTGAGAGAACCAGCACAGTTATTTGTTTACGGTTTTAAATACTATGGAATGTGGGTTACTTGCGAATCTTTTTGGTACGAAAAGAGAGCTGGTGAAGAATTTACTACTTATTTTGAACTATCTTTAAAAGAATATAGACAACATGTAGCACAAGAGTATAAGCAAAGTAAAGCTGAAACATTTATGTTGGGTGTAATAAAGCTCAACGAAATGCGCGGCGATAATAAACCAGCAATTTCAGTTCCATACAAGACTAGTGACAATGATAATGTTACTACTGTTGCAAGAAAAATGGATACAGAACCAGCTGTTTTGTATGAAGTTAATAATGGTGTACTAACTAATACTTTAGGAACAGTAGAGGAAGGAATGGAACTTAAAAAGCCTACACAAGAAGAGTTGATAAATTATGCTTTTAAATCTACTCCATCAGAGGAAGAAATAAGACTTATGATAGGAAGTAAGGTTAATTTTAATGTAAATTCTCCTCTAATGGTTACCAATGTGCAATATCCTACAGTTCCTAATTTTCCGAACAATCCAATATTGTGAGGTAGTATATGTCATATTTAGTAACATTAAGAAATGCAAATGGTAAAGTATATGACTTAACAAACCTTGCATATAATATTTCATATTATACAGATATTGAGGGACAAGCTGGCAAATTGTCCTTTTATCTTACAAAGGATGATATTAATAATATAGATTTACAGTGGAAAAATAGTAATTTATATGTTGGTGATGAAATTTATTTCTCAAATGATAGAAATATGATTTTTAAAGGTTATGTTTTCACTGTTGGTGTAGATGGAACAAATGTAACTAAAGTGACGGCTTATGACCAGTTAAGGTATTTTAAAAATGAAGATACGTTACAATCCAATGATTGTAAAGCTAGTGATTTATTTAAAGAACTATGTGCAAGGGCTTTAGTAAACAAAGGACAGTATAAGGTTGTTACTCCATCAAATGAAACAATCCCTAGTAAAGTTTTTCATAAAAAATCTTATTATAAAATTATGGAAGAAGTAATTAATGATACGCTTGTTGCAGAGGGTAAAGTTTATTATTTAATTGATAATGCTGGTGTACTAGAGTTTAATTCTTTGGATAATAGTGATACTGATGTTGTTATAGGGGAGAAGTCTCTTCTAACTGGTTATAAGTATGAAGTTGATATCGATAAAAATACTTATAATAAAGTCATAATGGAGAAGGGAAACGAAACAGACGGATATACTAAAGTTTTAGTTGCACAAAGTAAAGAAACAATAAGAAAATGGGGATTGCTCCAAAAAGTCATTAAGGTTGACGATAATATAATAGATAGTGTAATAAAGCAGTATGCTGAAACATTCCTTGCTGTTAGTAATAAACCTAATACTACTATGACTTTGAGTGCATTAGGTGATGATAGAATAAGGGCTGGTAAAATGTTTACATTTAAACTGTCTAGGTTAGGTATAGATGAAAGAAAAATGTATGTTAAAACCTGTACACATAAATATAACGCTGATGTACATACAATGGAGTTGGAAGTAGCAATACTTCCAAGCGAAGCTTATGAATGATATAGCGATTGCTAAATTACTAAGAGCTACAAAAAAGCTTGCTAAAGTTAATGAGGTAGAAGATAACAATCTTTTATATGGAATTATTAAGAAAGTTAACCCTATTGAGATAGAATTACAACAGGGGCTTATTATAAATGATAAACATATAATCTTAGGTGAAGCATTAAGGCCACATAATGTTTCCATGCCACATATACATGAATATAATGGAGAAACAGAGGATACAGGTGGACAAATGGTTATGGGAACAAATTTTGTTTCTGTTTCTGTCACTGGACAAGCAACTGTTACAAATGTAAGTGATAAGCATAATCACAAAATAAAGGAACAGAATACAGAAGACGTACATAAAACACAGAATAAAAATGAAAAATATGTTACAATAACCATGTACCCCCCTTTAGGGGAATCTGATATTGTAATGCTTTTTTCCATGAATAGAGGACAAATGTATTATGTAGCAGAAAGAGTAAAGATAGGAGATAAACATACAAACTATGACACCTAATAACAATAATTATGCTACTCAATTACAGATAAGTGGTTACAACGATAGAACATATATTCTAGGAGATAGAACTATGCAAGGAAACTTGTATGGTAGAGATTCTGTAAGACAGGCAATAAAACATATATTATCGTGTGAAAGATATTCTAACCCTATTTATAGTGATAATTATGGAGTTGAATTAGAGCAATATATAGGTAAAAGTGTTTCTTACTTAGAAGCTACAATAGAAGATGTATTAAGAGACGCATTAAAGCAAGATGATAGAGTGGAAAATGTTACAGTAACCTCTATTGAATCTAGTCTTGATGGGTGTAAAGTTGCTTTTAATGTGTCTACAGTTTATGGAAAAATACAGGAGGAAGTAATCATTGTACAGTGATGGAAATAGCTATCTTGAAATACTTGATAGGGCTTTAAGTGACTCTCGCTTTGATAATTACGATAAGCGTGAGGGTAGTGTTATATATAATTCTCTTGCTCCTTTATGTATGGAGATTGCTGATTTATATCTAAGAATGGATATAATGAATGAACAAGGTAGACTACTATCTGCTACAGGAATTAATCTTGATTGGGTTTGTAGTAATTATGGTATTACAAGGATTAAAGCCACTACAGCTAAGAGAAAGGCTACATTTAAGAAAAGTGTACGAACAACTACTACAGTTGACGGAGTAGAAGAAACTATAACAGAATTAGTTGATATGGATATTCCTGTCGGTAGCAGATTTACAATTCCTACTGATGGAGAAGTAACATATATGTATACTGGTAAAGAAGATGGATTCAATATACTAGAGTGTGAAATAACAGGTACTAGAGGTAATGTTTATGTAGGTAATATTCTTCCATTACAGTATATATCTGATTTAGCAGAAGCTAACATTATTGATACTGTTCCATACTATCCAGCTAGAGACTTAGAGACTGATGATGAATTAAGACAGAGAACATTAAGAGCAATACAAAATAATGCTTTTGGTGGAAACGTACAGAGCTACATAGATATTGTAGGTAGAATTGAAGGTACAGGCAATGTTAGAGTTTATCCTGTATGGCAAGGCGGTGGAACTGTACTACTTTCTATCGTAGATGGTAGATATAATCCTATTAGCGATTCTTTTAAGAATGCTATAAAAGAATTAATTGACCCCGAAGAAACAGCTGGTAGTGGATTTGGCTATGCTCCAATAGGACACACTGTAACTATAACAACCCCTGAAAAATCCTTTGTAGATATTTCCATGCAAGTAATATTACAGAGCGGACTAGAGGTTGCTAACGTAAAGGAAGCTATAGATGAAGCTATAGAAGAATATTTTGATAGTGAAAGAAGAAAATTTAGCCCTGACGTAGAAAGTTTAACAATCTATAGAGCTAGAATTATATCAGCAGTTTTACGTGTTGATGAAGTTGTAAACGTACTAAATGTAAGACTTAATGGTGAGGATATGGATTTAGTATTCGAGGATAAAGTTATACATGATGATACTTATGGTAATGTATTAGCGATTAAACAGTTTTTACCGTATACAGAGTCTAGTAGAATAGAGGTAACCACATGAAGAATTATGTAAAAAGATATGCACCTCTGATTTATTCAGATAATACTGAAATGCAAGATTTATATGCTGTGCAAGCAGATTTACTTATTGACGCAGAAAGTAAAATACAACATATTTTTGAAAATAATTTTATTAATAAAGCTGATTTAAACACTATAAGAATGTTAGAAAAAATATATGGTATTTTACATAATGATAACTATACATTAGAACAGCGAAGAACAAATTTATTGACTAAGATAATTTTCAAGCCACCCTATACATATAATAGAATGATATCGATTTTAGAATATGTATATGGAAAGGGTAATTATGTTTTTGAGCTTTCTCCAAATGAATATAAATTGATATTAGATATTGACACAGAGGATATTGATACATATCTGTTTTTTCATAAACTTATGCAAAATATCATGCCAGCAAATATACAGGTATCATATGATATTCCATATACTTATATATATCTTAGAAGACATTTTACTTATGGTAGTATTCCTCCATTAACTTATGAAGATTTAAGTATGTATTCATTACTTAGATATACTAACTCATATTTACAAATGTTTTATACATATAATAATATGGCAAATCTAACTTATGGTGAATTAAGTAAATATGCCTATATACCTATGGACACTAATATTGTAAAATAAAGTAAGGAGAATAATATGGAATATACAGAAAATTATCATTTAAATAAACCGTCACTATCAGACCAGTACAATATTATCCATTGGAATGATAATACGGATAAGATTGATATGGAACTAAAATCACAGGCAAATAAAGATGTTGAGTTAAATACACGTATTACAACAGAAATGAATAAATTTACTTTTGGTAACTCTACTTATGCAGTTAAATAGTATTCTATAATTGGTTTACTTTCTATTTTATATGCTGATAAATTAGGTGGAGTAAATAGAAAATAATTATAAATTTTTTACTTATTTCCATAAAAATTTAATACTTCTCCCTATAATAAAAATTAAATAGGGAGAATTTTTTATGTATTATAAGCTAAAAGGTTATATGATACTTGATATTAGGTGATAAATTAGGAATGTTAGAAATATTGAATATTCTTGATATTGATTTTGGCTATATTGAAAATGGTTATATAAAAATAAAATGAGGAAATAATATGAAAGCAATTAATGTAGATATCGATAAAATGGATTAAAAAGTTTACTGGGATAGTATTATTTATCCCATTTATTTTAAAATTTATTTGATTATTTTATAAAAACCTCTTTACAAATTATATTTATTATTGTAGTATTTAATCATAGATAAGGAGGACTAATAAAATGAAACCAACTTAAAATATTGCACCATAAGTAATTTCTGTAATATAATAAGTATATGAAGGTTACAGATTATATTTTATACTTCTTTTCGATAGTTATAACTGCATGTGCAGTTGAGTTTTATAAAAAAGGTATTAGAGGTATTACCATAGATAATACAAGAAAAACTAAGGCTAAAAGCTGGGAAGTTTACATAGTAGCAAGCTTACTTTCTATGATTGTTTCAGTTTTATATTGTTATGCAATTAATCATGTTAGATTTGCTTTTATGGCTCTAGCAACTTTAGGTGTGTATTTTCTTCAATATCTTATAGATACTAAGATTATAAAAAAGGCTCTTAACAGCTTTATTGAAAAGAAGTTAGGCAAGTGAGGTATGTTCCATGGATATAACTGCTATGCCAATTGCTCAATTAGTAGCTACAATAACAGTAATAGGTGTTCTTAGTGGAGCTTTTTTTAAAGTTTTTTCTATTATTACTGATGTTAAATATAACAAAGAAAGTATTAAAAACTAAAATTACAGATTGCTGATATTGAAGAAAAAATGGCTCACCAAAAGGATGAAGTGATTGATAAAGTTGAAGAGACTAATGAAGCAGTTAACCTATTATGTAATGCCATTTCAGCTTTACTAGAAAATGCTATAAGTGGAAATAACATTAAGGAACTCGAAGAAGTAAAAGAAAAATTGGATAATAAAAAAGGAATAATCTAATGGAAGAGAAAGTAGAAAACTTAATAAAGGATAAAGCACTAAGACAGGCTAGTGGGAAAATTAGTCAGTTGAAGAAAGAAGTCGAAGGTGAGAAAGATATTCATATTGAGATTCTAAAAGACGTGATTAATGATAACAAAGATGAAAGAACTTTCATTAAGAAGGTAACATACACATTGCTAATTGCAATCTTTGTAGCTATCTTTGCTTTTGTTGGTTTGTTCATTTATTCACAGAATCAAGTGGTTAATATGAATAATGCTCTTATGGATTTCTTTAACACTTACGATATGTATTCCATTGAACAGTCTATAGATTATACACAGGGAGACGTTAAAGACAGTGGTATAATTAATCCACCAGTAATTAACAAATAATATAGATGGGACTTAAACAGCATGTAAGAATGTTTATAAAAAAAGACAGAAGCACAGCTAAATACTTCATTGCAAAAGGTACTCGTACAGAGTACCGTTATAATGAAAATGGGGAAAAGGTAGCTACTGTTACAAATTATGTTAAGTTCTATAATTACGATAAATATTTAAATAAACAAGCATAAGGATAGGTAATGTCACAAACAGTTAAAACAGTGAATAGTTTTTACAAAAATTGTACTAGGGATGAAGAAGAAAAGCTTTATTCCAAAATGCTTTTAACTGAAAGACAAGAAACTATCTACAGAATGTATTACATACAGGATAAGAACATAGGATATATTGCTGATACTCTTAATGTCTGTCAAGGTGTTGTAGATAAAGAACTCAAAGTTATAAGAAAGAAAATTCTTATGATTTTAGAGTTAGATACAATTTAATTACAATTTATATATAGATTTCTTCCAAAACGGAGTGCCCTATTTCACTTATACTTTGTGTATGAGTAGTAGAAAGAGGGCAATTATTTTGCTTAAAAGTTTAACTAAAAATGACAGGGAAAAACTAAAGGTTATGTTAGACAAAGGCATAATCTGTATGACTGACTATGCCTTGCAACATGGCATAGACCCCTATCAATTTTCCAATGAATTAAAAGAAGTTTTGGAGGGAAACTAAAATGTTTGGATATGATTATGGTAGTCAAAATTATGGTTATAACGGCTTTAATAATGGAATGGGGTATAATTATAAACCACCATATAACCCTTATAGCAATCAGCCACAGTTTATTACTAAACAAGTGTCTAATATTGACGAAGCAAAAGCTTTTATTATTGATGGTATAAACACGTATCTTTTTGTTGATTATCAGAGTGGACACATTTATATGAAACGCATGGCAAACAACGGACAGAGTGAATTTTTTTCCTTTTCTGTAGACCAGCCTACAAAAGAGGTAACAGTAAATCCGTTAGATGAAATAAATACAAGATTAGCAAACATAGAGAAAAAATTAGGAGGTACTAATGATGTTTCCATTTCAGAATCTAAATCCAGTAAATCTGATGCAACAGCAAATGATACAGCAAATGCAAAGAAGTAACCCTCAACTTTATGGAAGGGTAATGGAAATGATGAATGGAAAATCTCCACAGGAAATGCAACAGGTAGTTATGAATGTTGCTAAAGAACGTGGAATAAACCTTAATCAGTTTGCAAGTCAATTTGGTATTAAGTTCTAGCTAGACTACATATACAAAAATTAATCTACAAGGAGAAATTATTATGCAGATTACAGAAGGTGGAACTCCCCTCACAATCAGCAATGGTGGCTGTGGATATGGCTATGATGGCATGATGGGTGGAGGAAATTGGATTTGGGCTTTCTTGTTGTTTGCTCTTCTCGGCTTTGGTGGAAACGGCTTTGGCAGAGGAAGAGACAATGACGATATTTGGAAGGCACAGGAATTTGGACAGTTAGAGAATGCAGTAAGGGCAACTAACAGTGGTATTTGCGATAGTACTTTTGCTCTTAATAACTCTATTAAAGATGGTAACTATTCCACTCTTAGAGCTATTGACGGAGTAAATCAGAACTTAGGCAATGCTATTTGTTCCAGCACTTATGAGCTTAACAACTCTATTAAAAACGTAGGATTTGACCTACAGCAGTGCTTAGAAACAGTAGGTACTTGTGCATAGAAATACGCACTGGCAATCGGGTGAACTGCTGGGAAACCTAACCTTGCTACATGCAAGTACGATAATCAGCAACCAAGCTATACGAATTTCGGTAACAGTAGTATAGAAGGCTCAACGACTAATAGGTGAGAACGAATATCAATAAACCTAACACGAGTGCCCGACCCTTAACAGCTTTTAGCTGAAAGGTGAAGATATAGTCTGAACTATATGGAAACATATAGAGGTAAAGGATAAAGAGCCTTTACGATAACAAGATGGCTGTCAGACACAGAGAGCAATAGATGGTGTTAATTTCAATTCTGAAAGAAACGCTAATGCTATCATTCAGAGTGGCAATGCTAATACTCAGAAGATTCTTGATGTGCTTTGTGCTAGTGAAAAGAATGCACTTGCTAGAGAACTCGAAGAGTCTAAGCGTCAGCTCATGGAAGCAAGAATTATTGCATCTCAGAAGCCCGTAGCTCCAATTCCAGCTTACACTGTGGCTAACCCTTATCAGTCTTATTATGGATTTGATAGTAGGTTCGACAGAAATTGTGGCTGTGGTTGTGGTTGCAACGGTTGATTCTCCCCTAGAGGATGATATTATTTCCACTGATATACAGTGTGTAGAATAGGGGGAAGGTATAGACTTTCCCCTTTATAATTAAGGAGTTTAAATTATGAGTAAATGTATATGTTGCCCTAACTTCACACATGCGACAAGTATAGTAACGGCTAATGGAATAACTACTATTACTGTTCCAGCAACATTTAATCCCACGATATGTAATTGTTATTGTGTCTTACTTAGAACAACTTTTCCAACAGTAAGTGCATGTAATTCTGTTGTAATTACCAATGGAACTGTTACATGGCCTGTACTAGAGAGTTGTGGTAGTAATTGGAGACCTTGCAATTTGAAATGTCGTTCCATTTTGAAATTACGTTTCTGTGCAGACCCCGACCATTTCATTCTTGAAAGGGTAAGACGCTAATGGATGATTATGTAGCAATGATTATTACGATATCTTGCCTTGGTACTCTAACAAACATGAGTGTAAACATGGAAACGTTAGAGAAAACTAAGGTAAGTCAAAATGATAAGTTGTTGGATGAAATACTCCAGCAACTAAAGGAATTAAATGGGAAGTTAGCATAATGGAATTTGACAAATATTTAATGGAAACAAAGACAGAAGATAAGATAAGTACCCTATACAATAGGATGATTACAATACTATTAGAAACTGCTTGTTTAAACGAATGTGCTATGGTTGTTCTTCATTCTAAGGGTTACAATGGCTTTAAACGTTGGCATAGATACCGTTCAAGGGAGTTTAGAGAGTTTGTTATCTGTTTAGATAATGAGCTTTTCGATAAGTTCCATAAAACTGTTAAGCATGAGCCTGTATCAATCTCATACGCACCAGCTAATATGAATAGTCACCTTGTTAATTGGAAAGAAAAACTTGCTACTGCTATCCATGATTTGGGAGAATGTAATAAAGAATACTTTGCTTTAACAGGAACAACTAATTGTATTGTAGAAGACGCTATACATATTCTTACAAGAGATTATGAAAAGGCTTGCAGATACTATGAAAGATTCAGTGAAGGTGACTGGTTAGCACACGATATGCACGTTGTAGATGATATTATTCATTACAAATACAAAAAGAAGGAAGAGGAACATGGATATAAATATTAGTACAATGACAGCTGAATTTACTAAAGACTTTGAAACTCTTTTGTCTAAAATTGATTCTAGTAAATATAGCCCTTGTTCCAATGACTTCAAAAATGCTGTACTTACTGGCTTAATGGCTTTTCTCTTAAAGAAAGAACCTGTTATTTCTAGTGTGGAGACTGACGAAGTGAAGGAAGAAATGGATTCAGCAGAAAAGTATTATCAGCGTTACAAAAGTACTGGTGACGCTATGTACAAACAAATGGCACTAGAAGAACTAAGGCATGGAGATTATCTATTAAGACAGCATATGTTAATGCCTATGAATGAAGCAGAAAAAGCTAAATATGAAAAGTATGGAGAATGGATAAAGTCATATATGTCTAAAGTAAAATGAGGGAAGATTTAACTTCCCTCATAATTTAAGTTTAGTAAACTTATTATTGTTTCTTTAAGTTCAATAGAAATATCGTTATCTTGTATAGCTTTTTCTACATTCCCTACAAAATCTAATGAAATATTTTTTGTTTCTTTTAATTTATTTACAAAATCTACTGTCCTTTCGTCCCTTTCATCTTTTTTAATTAAATAGCTATCGTCAACTAAAGATTCATTGTCACCAATAGATAACCATTCAACTATGTCATTATCTGTATCTACATAATAACAACCACAATCATAGTCTTTCATATCAGCAACTTGTCTTAGTAAGCACCCTGAATTAACAACATGTCTACCATTTTTTTCAAAATGAAAATTATGATGATAATCACCTGTAAATATCCATTCAGCTCTTTTATGTTTTTCTAATAATTCCTCTGCTGTTATTGCATTTACATTAGGTGGTAAAGATTCTTTATTTGGGAAAGTTAAGATATGTTCAAACACAATAGGCATATTTTCATTTACAGGCTCTCCAAAATTAGGGGCAGAAATATTTGTTAATGTGTCAGTATAGAAAATATTAGTAGAACCTTTTAAAAGACCTATAGCAGACCTATCGTTATATTCCATGGAATGATAATAATTATCATGATTCCCACAAATATAATACATAGATAAATTATGCTCATTCAATTTTTCTGCAAATATCTGTACTAGCCTAACCATTTTGAACTCTGACGGAGTATGAAAGATATCTCCAGCAACATAAACATTGCAATTCTTTTCTATTGCATATCTAGCAATGTTATCTAATGCTTTCTGTTGTGTCTCTATCCAATCTTCATCTTTTCTACAACGTGGCTTATCCTCTCTTAAATGCCAATCAGCAGTAATAATTCCTTTCATTCTGTGCATTCCTCCATAGGCTTTCCACATAATGGACAAATTTTAGGTAATTGAACTATAAGTTTTTCTTTTTTACTATTAGATACTTTTATGGTATTAAGATATAACTTATAACGTTCTTTACTTTCAATTAAATTCGTTATTTCTTTTTCGTGTTTATTAATTTCAGTAGTTAATAAGTCAATTTCAGAAATTAAATCATATGTATTACGAAGTTTCTCATTTAGTAATTGTTTATTTTTGTAATTCTTATAATTAGTAATATCAGACTTTAATTTATTAATTTCTTTGTTATCTTCATTTATAGCAACAGTATATGATTCTATATCATTAATCTTTGTTATATATTTTTTTAATTTATTGCAGTATTTTAGTTTATTAGTATAATCTAAATAAGAACACTTAGTCTTTTCAAGGTAAGAGAGAACAGGACGATTTTTTTCCTCCTTATTTTCTAACCTTTCTATTTTTTCTAATAATACTTTTGTTCCTTCTAACCAAGCAAAAGATTGGTGTTCTTTTTCTTTATTTTCAATTCTTTTTTCTAAATCAGACACACTATTATTTTGCTTTCTTCTTAATTGTTCTGTATAGGAAAGAACTTTATCAATTACATCAAGTCTAGCTATCCCATTGAAGTACTTTGCGACTTCTCCATTACTAGCTGAAATAAGAAATGGAGAACTAAGTTGTTTTTGTACATTCGTTTCTGTAAGTTTATAAAAATTATCTACTTCTGCTGGTACATCAGTCTTAATGGCATTTAATTCTTCACCATTGATAATATATTGATTTACATTCCTTCCTTTACGTCTGACTAAAGTATTATCACCTTTAGTGACAATAACTTCCATGTCTTCTGTTTGGTTTCCTTTATCATCTAATGCCCAGTGAGAACATAATTTATCTGTTCCCAGTGGGCGATTATAAATTGACCAGTATAAAGCTCTTAGAATGGCACTCTTACCATTATTGGAAGAACCTACAATAACATTTATACCCTTACAAAACTCTAATTTAGTCTGTTTATGACTTTGTATGTTTTTAATTTCGATTGAATCTATCATAGTAATAATTATAGGAATAAATCATAAAATTTTACTTTCTATGTCTGCTTTGTTCTTCTCTTTTTGGTTCTTCGTAGTCTAATTTGACTTCATCATCAAAACGAGAATCTAGTATTGGGATACCTATGTTAAGACACTGTAGACAAACAGCCTGTCTAAATTCCCTTTCACCTTCTCTTAAAGCTATTTGTTTCAGTCTTATTACATTGTGTGTTACATCAGCCTGTGTTTGGTTGAGTGAAACCATAGAAGTAACATGTGCAATCTTTCTGATATCTTCTGATATGTCACTTGCATCAACATCCCGATTAAGACTTTCTCTGTTAGACTGTGAAGCAGTAACAACAAGTGCCTTTCTTTTTTGTGCTAAACCTCTTAATCTTTTCCATATTCCATCAATTTGGTGTCTATAATCTCCTTTCTCACTAGGACTCATAATGTCAGCATAGTCAACAATAATTACATCGGGTACGTATTCATCCTGCTCAAAATCATCTAAATGAGCGTCTAGAGACTCCACTGTAAGTGAGTAAGCTGGTACAGATACTATTTGTATATCTCCACCTCTTGCAAGCCTTCTAAGAGCCTTCTGCTTTGTCTCAATAGAAGTTATATCAACAGCCTTTCTTGATACCTCTTTGTATCGTATTCTGTAGAGCCCATCATTTTCTAATTCAAAGTAGGGAAAATTGATATCATCTTTTGCTTCTTGTAACTGGCCTGATAAAACAGTCCACACCCTTTTTATCATACTTTCTTTACTCATTTCCAATGAGAAAAAAACAACCTTTAAACCATTCATCATTGCAGTTACAGCAGTATGTATTAATAACCAGCTTTTTCCACGCTTCATTGGAGCAAGATAAGCTAAAAAATCTTCTCTATGTAATGACCCTACTACCTTTCCAAAGGCATTAGGAAATTGAAATAATATACTGTCCTCATTTGTATAAGTGTTTGCTATTGCTTCAAAATTGTTAAGAATCGAAGTATTTTCTCCACTACTTCTTTCAATTTTTCTAAATTTTGTAATTACATTTTCTGCATTTTTTACATCACCTAAAGAAAGATAAGAATCTATATCAACGGATAGATTTTTTAATGACCTTCCCTTTAAATAGTTGATTGCCTGTTCAATAGCAAAGTCTTCATTAATATTGGAAATATTTATATAATCATTGGAAATTTTTTCAATAAACGAAAGTATGTTTTCTTGTAATGCTTCATCCTTTAATTCTTCACAATGTATTCTATACAATTTACTAATATTCTGTTTAGGAGCTTTAAGAAACTGTTCATAATATTCCTTTACCCATGATGAAACAATCCTAGAATAATCAATCTCTAGTAATCTAGGATTAAGTATAGGTGCAATTTCTCTACAAAATCTATCAGAAGTGATAAGTCCTATTAGTAAATCTCTTTCAGACAAAGTGTTTAATTTTTCACGCTTCATAAAGTTCCTCTAATTCTTCTACAGTAGCACATTGTACAATTTTTTCATTAAGAGTATGTTTTTTTACTGCTTCTAAAACAAACCATACCCATGGAGCATTTACTGCTATTGATTTTTTTATATTTACTGTAGATACAGATACACTTAAATTATTCTCTTTTATATAGTTATAAAATTTATTAACTATATCATCAGCACTATCTAACCAGTAATAAGCATACTTATCTAATCTACAAAGTGCTTTACCCCATTCATACATATTTTTAATGTTTTTCCAAAACGGATAAGATAATACTTTAGTTGGAATTAAATCAAATATATCATTACCAGCATTTTGTACAGTAGTAGGTAAACTATCATATATTTCATCAGCTAATTTATCATCATCTTTGCTTATTATGTATGGTGGTTCATTCATACAATAAATGAAATAAGAATTATTTGTATAAGTATCTTCAAACCATACATCAATACCTTTTGGTAAAGATGATTTTTTAATTGGCATACGGTTGCTATCTTGCATTAATTTATAGTTTTTTATGTTATTTAAAACTAAATCAATTAAGTATTCCCAATTACCTGTACATAATCTAAGTTCCTCTTTCCATCCATCAATATAAAACTTTGAATTGGAAGAATTTAGACTATTAATAGTTGGATGAATTTTAGAATCTACTACCATTCCATTATATAAATCATCAATAAATTGACAGGCTTTAGTAAAACTTTGTGTAATTTTACCATTGGAAGGTATCCTAGTACAGAATAAATCCTTGTAATGTTTCAAAATACTGCAAATAAAATCTTCTGACTTACTAGAGAATTTTCTTTCTCCATCAATTTCAAATAACATTTTTACCTCTTTTTTAGTTAGAGAAATTTTTGTTTTATTAGCTGGTGCTAAATACTTATTACATTCATCAATTATAGGAGCAACATATAATTTTTTGTCTACATAATCAAAAAAATAATGAATTAATCCTAAATTTTTTAAGAATTTCAAGTCAATGGAAACTGTTTGTGGTTGTACTCCTAGTAGCATAGCAACTTTTGTTCTATTGATATAATGGAAAGTTACACCATTTATAACAATATAACTTTTTAAATCAACTGGAAGATTATTAATAATATAATCTAACAAATAAAGCCTAGTTCCAAGTAATTTGGATTCTAGGCATTTATCATATAAAAAGTTATTGAAGCAAACATTGTTCATACATGGGAGATTATAGAGTTAACATTTTAAATTTTTTCATAAATAAAATATTTTTTAATATACTATAATTATTTTATAGTTGACTAAACGATATTTATTCTAACGGGGGTTTTATGAGTATTTGGGATGATATAATCGATGCCACGTCAGATGAATTACCAAAATTCAATAAACATACATTAAAAATATTCCGTCAAAAAAAGATAGAAGAATGTGTATCGTTTATGGCTATGGCATTTCAAGAGGCAACACGATTATTCGAAGGAGATATTATTTATAAAGGATATCATATTTTATCTCCAGAAGAAAGATTAAAAAGTACTTTTTATCATACCAAATACATGAATACTACTGTCGATGTAACACAAACTGAACTAATGCTCGTAGAGTTTC